>Ga0209062_1000163_pt1 | contig 249364 bp, 249 predicted proteins | sample Coa_R2_2_FD_187158 | JGI IMG/M metagenome (GOLD analysis project Ga0209062, IMG submission 187158) | Surface soil microbial communities from Centralia Pennsylvania, which are recovering from an underground coalmine fire - Coalmine... | ecosystem: Environmental > Terrestrial > Soil >... | reverse complement strand
CTCGAACCGCGTCACATACACCTCCCACAACACGCTTGCCCGCCGCATCGCCCCCTCCAGAACAAGGGACGAACTTGGCGGACAACTCACGCGCTACCAAAGGCGGACAACTGATGCGTCACCGACAGCGGGCGATCCTCCGCTTGATCCAGAGCCGCCCTCACCCTATCTTTCCTGTGCCCGGCAACGGGCTATGGCGCTAAACCGGTGCTCGAAATAAGTGTTCCGGACCCGGCTGCGACGCCGGCGCCTCCACCAACCGCCGACGGTTTCCTTGCGGGGGCGAACAGGATCGACGGGCATGGTAAAGGGGTATTGGGTGCCCGGCATGATACCGCCGTTATCGGGTCAAACCATATGTGCCAACGACAACGTTGCACAGGAGGCTCTCGCGGCCTAACCCCTAGCGGGGTGACAGCCATCGAGTAACTCGCGGTCCGGGGGGCACCGGGCAACAGAAGCCCCCCACTCGCGGTGGACCACTTTTGTCCGGTGACCCGTCATGGCGGCGGTGTTACCCTTATGATGATGGCGAAGGACGTCTTTCGGTACGACAAGATGGTCGAGGCGGCCTTGCGCGGCGTCGTCAGAGAGGCGTTGTCGCGTGCCGCCGAGCACGGCCTGCCCCGACCGCATCATTTCTACGTCACCTTCCGCACCGGCCATCCGGGCGTCGGCATTCCGGACTACCTGCGCAGCAAATATCCGCAGGAGATGACGATCGTCCTCGAGCACCAATTCTGGGAATTGACCGTCGCCGAGGACGCCTTCGCCGTGACCCTCAGCTTCCAGAACCGGCCCGAGCGCCTCACCATTCCCTTCGTCGCGGTGACCGCCTTCGCCGATCCCTCGGTGAAGTTCGGCCTGCAATTCCAGGAGAACGCGCCGGGCGAGGGCGCCGACGGAGGCGCGAAGGAAAAGCGCCTCGAACTCGCCGGTCCCGCGCGGCCGCAGCCCAAGGCGCCGGCGCTTCGCCCCGTCGAGAGCAAGAGCGGCAATGCGGCGGAGGGTGACAAGAAACCGGCCGACATCGTCACCCTCGACGCTTTCCGCAAGAAGTAGCGGCGCCTCTCCAGCGCCTCAACCGGCACGCTCCCCGGCACGAAATACCCCCCTCCCGCCTGCGGGAGAGGACGCCCCTCACCCCTCCCTCTCCCCGAAGGGGAGAGGGTTTTTCATAGGGTTCGGGCGGGGAGCGGGTTCTTCAGGGCTTCTCACGACCCGATCGCCTCGCCGAAAGGAACCCAGGCCTTGCCGTCGAATTTCTGCAGCCGCATTTGCTTGATCGGAAAGAAGTCGGTGGGGCTCGTCGTGATCTTGACGCCGGGCTGCAAGGTGCCGGGCGACATGTCGAGATGCGCCGCCTCCTTCATGACGTTCTCGCGCGTCAGATTGTCGCCGCATTGCTTCAGCACCTGCGCCAGCGTCATCGCCACGGTGTAGCCGTAGAGGTTGGAATTGTCCTTGACGTCGCCCTCCGGATAGTACTTCGCCATGAAGGCGCGCCATTCCTTCATCGCGGGGTCGTTGTCCCATTGCGGGTCGGCGGGGTCCTTGCGGTAATCGGCGGTGATGATGCCGATCGACTTCTCGAGACCCGCGGGGGTGAGCACGGAGCCCACCGAGATCGAGACGTTGTTCAGCAACTGCAGCGGATGCCAGCCGATATCGTAGGCCTTGCGGATCGCCTGCGCCGCGAATTTCGGCGTCGCCACATTGAAGAAGACGTCGGCGCCCGAGCCTTGCAGGCTGACGATCTGCGAATCGACGGTGGGGTCGGTCACCTCGTAGGAGGCTTCGGCGACGATCATCTTCGCCGCCTTGTCGCCGAGCCCGTCCTTGAGCCCCTTCAGATAGTCCTTGCCGTAATCGTCGTTCTGGTAAAGGACGGCGATCTTGGCGTCGGGCTTCGTCTGCAAGAGGTATTTGGCGTAGATGCGGGCCTCGGCCTGGTAGCTCGGCTGCCAGCCCATCGTCCACGGGAAATGCTGCGGATCGCCCCATTTCGTGGCGCCGGTCGCGACGAAGAGCTGCGGCACCTTCTTCGCGTTCATGTATTTGTGGATGGCCGTGTTGGACGGCGTGCCGAGCGGCTGGAAGACGAGGAGGACGTTCTCCTGCTCGACGAGCTTGCGCACCTGCTCGACGGTCTTCGGCGGGCTGTAGCCGTCATCCAAAGAGATGAAGTTGATCTTGCGGCCGTTGATGCCGCCCTGATCGTTGATCATGCGGAAATAGGCCGCCTCAGCCCGGCCGATCGTGCCATAGGCCGAGGCCGGGCCGCTATAAGGCATGGTGTTGCCGATCTTGATCTCGGTGTCGGTGACGCCGGGCCCGTACTGCTTCTGCGCCAGCGCCGGTGCCGTCAGCGTCAGCGCGGCGGCGAGCGCCGCGGCAAGGGTATAGCTCCGCTCTCTCATCCTCTCCTCCTTCGGCTCGCGCGGCCGGCAAAGGCGCCGCCGGCCGCCCCCACCCCGCCCCTCCCCCGCAAGCGGAGGAGGGACAGGGGGGTAGGGTCAGCTCCCGAGAACCTTGCCGATCAGCACCCAGGCCTTGCCGTCGAACTTCTCGAGCTGCATCTGCTCGATCGGGAAGAAATCGGTCGGGCTCGTATTGATGAGAATGCCGGGCAGCAGCATCGGGACCCGCAGATCCTTGAGGTTCGCCGCCTGCTTCATGACGTTCTCGCGCGTCAGATCGTCGCCGCACTGCTTCAGCACCTGGACGAGGGTGAAGGCGCGGGCATAGGCGAGCACCGTGTTGTTGTCGGCGGGGTCGGAATCCTTGTTGTATTTCTGCATGAAGGCGACCCAATCCTTGTAGTCCTGGTCGCCATGCCATTGCGCATCGCTCGGATCCTTGTAGTAGGTCGTCGAGATGATGCCGACCGCCTTCTCGAGCCCCGCCGGCTTCAGCGCCGCCCCGACGGAGTTGGCGACGTTGTTGAGGAGATGTAGCGGATGCCAACCGATGTCGTAGGCCTTGCGGATGGCCTGCGCCGCGAATTTCGGAATCGTGACGTCGAAGAAGACGTCGGCGCCCGAGCTCTTCAGGGTCACGATCTGCGAATCGACGGTGGGGTCGGTCGATTCGTACGAAGCCTCGGCGACGATCATCTTCGCCGCCTTGTCGCCGAGCCCGTCCTTGAAGCCCTTGACGTAGTCCTTCCCGTAATCGTCGTTCTGATAGAGGATCGCGACCTTGGCGTCGGGTTTGCTTTCGAGGAGATATTTCGCGTAGATCCGGGCCTCGGTCTGGTAGCTGGGCTGCCAGCCCATCGTCCAGGGGAAGTGCTTGGGATCGCCCCATTTGGTGGCGCCGGTTGCGACGAAGAGCTGCGGCACCTTCTTCGCATTCATGTATTGATGGATCGCCGTATTGGGCGGCGTGCCGAGCGGCGCGTAGACGAGCAGCACATTCTCCTGCTCGACGAGCTTGCGGATCTGCTCGACCGTCTTCGGCGGGCTGTAGCCATCGTCCAAGGAGATGAAGTTGATCTTGCGGCCGTTGATGCCGCCCTGATCGTTGATCATGCGGAAATAGGCGGCCTCGGTCCGGCCGTTCGAGGCGTAGCTGGAGGCGTTGCCGCTATAGGGGTTGGTCTGACCGATCTTGATCTCGGTGTCGGTGACGCCGGGGCCGTATTTCTTCTGCGCCAGCGCCGGCGTCGCCGCCACAGCCGCGATGACGAGCGCCGCGGCCGGCGCCCGGTACCACCTCTTCGTCATGTTCGTCCCTCCTCCGCATGGGGCAGCCGCCCCGGTTGTGTCTTCTTGGCTCAGCCCTTCTTGGTCTCCCGCCACGGCAGCCGCGCCGCCGCCGATTGCACGAAGCCGGCGACGCCTCTCGGCATCAGATACATGCAGGCGATGAGAAACACGCCGTAGATCGCCCAGGGCGCGGCTTTCGAGATGTCGTCGGCGATGTTGGGCACGAATTGGATGAAGAGCGCGCCATAGACGGCGCCCGAGATCGAGGCGAGGCCGCCCACCACGACGCCGACGAGGAAACTGATCGACAGAAAGACGTTGAAGCTGTCGGGCGCGACGAACTGCACGGCGATGGCGCCGAGGGCGCCGGCGACGCCGGTATAGAGCGCGCTGACGCCGAAGGTGAGCGATTTGTAGATGGCGTTGTCGATTCCCATCGTCTCGGCGGCGATGGGATGGTCGCGGATGGCGACGATCGCCCGCCCGATGCGGCCGCGCAGCAGATTGTGCGCGAGGACGAACATCAGGACCGCGACGGCGAGGGTGAAGAGGTAGAGCCACTGATCCTGGCTGATGGGCAATCCGAAGGGGGGATCGGGCTTGGTGATGACGATCCCCTGCACCCCGCCCGTCCAGTCTTCGAGGTGCTTGTATTTGAGGAGCTGCGGCGTCGCCACGGCGAGGGCGAAGGTGGCGAGCGCCAGGTAAAGGCCTTCGAGACGCAGCGCCGGCAGGCCGAAGAGGAAGCCGGCGACAAGGCAGACCAGCCCGGCGACCGGGATCGTCGCCCAGTAGGGCCAGTCGAACTGCGTCATCAGGATGGCGGCGATATAGGCGCCGATCGCATAGAAGGCGCCGTGCCCGAGCGAGATCTGCCCATTATAGCCGGTCAGCATGTTGAGGCCGAGGAGCGCGATGGCGTAGGCGAGGGCGAGGGTGAGCTGGAAGGCGTGGTAGCTGCTGACGAGGAAGGGCAGCAGCACCGCGGCGAGGAGGAGAAGCGCGAGGCCGGCGCCGCGCCACGCGCGCCTCGCGGCTCCCGCCTCGCCGGCGGCGGCGATCGCGCGTCCTGGTTCGCTCGTCGCGCTCATCGCTGCTAGACCCGGCTGACGAGGACGCGGCCGAAGAGGCCGGAGGGCTTCAGGGTGAGCACGCCGACGATGACGACGAGGGCCACGGTGAGCTTCAGCTCGGTGCCGATGAGATAGGCGCCGACGACATTCTCCAGCACGCCGACGATGAAGCCGCCGAGCACGGCGCCCGCCGGGTTGTCGATGCCGCCCAGCAGCGCCGCGGCGAATCCGTAGAGCAGGATGCCCGACATCATGTTGGGATCGAGGAAGACGATCGGCGCCACCATCATGCCGGCGACGGCACCGATCGCCGCGGCGAGCCCCCAGCCGAGCGCCAGCATCCAGCCGACGCGAATGCCGACGAGCCGGCTCGAAACCGGATTCTCGGCCGCGGCGCGCATGGCAAGGCCGAGCAGAGTGAAGCGGAAGAAGATGAAGAGGAGCGCGAGGACAACGAGGGTGACGCCGATGGCGCCCAGCTCGTGCGTCGAGATGTAGCTGTTGTTCCAGAGCGGCTCGGCCGGAAAGGGGCTGGGGAAGCTCTTCACCGTATAGGTGAAGATCCAGCCGGCGACGCTGTTCAGGATGACGAGGAGGCCGATGAAGACGATGACGGAGGCCAGCACCGGCGCATTCGCCATCGGCCGGATGACGACGCGCTCGATGACGATGCCGCCGAGGAAGGAGATGAGAATGGTGAGGGCGAAGGCGTCCCAATAGGGCATGCCGCCCTCGATGAGCGCCCAGGCGATGTAAGTCGAGAACATCGCCATCTCGCCCTGCGCGAAATTCACGAGATGCGTCGCCTGGTGGATCATGACGAGGGCGAGGGCGACGCTCGCATAGATGCCGCCGGTGGCGAGTCCCGACAGAATCTGGTGGAGGAGAGCGTTCATCGCCGCCGCTCCTCTTTCCCCCTAGCCCCTCCGGGACTATCGGATTCACACTTCGCCAATATGCGCTTGCCGCTCCTCTCCGCCCGTGGGGGCGGAGAGGTCGGGTGAGATGGGGGATTCCAGGGCGATGACCGAGTAGGCGGCGACACCACCTCACCCCCGCTTCTCCCCCGCTTCGTGGCGGAGAGGAGCCCATCGCGCGTATGGCGAGATATGTGAACGCCGTAGCCGCCGGGGAGAGGGGGGGACCCGCCGCGCGTCAGCGACGGCACCCCCTCACCTTGATCCTCTCCGCTCGGGGAGAGGAAAGGAATTGGGGAGCGCGTCGCTCGCATCGCTAATACCCGAGGTAGGAGCGCCGGACCGCCTCGTCCTCCTTGATCTCGGCCGCGGTCCCGGAGAGGACGAGGCGGCCGGTCTCGATGAGGTAGGCGTGGTCGGCGAGATCGAGCGCGAGGTTGGCGTTCTGCTCGACGAGCAGCATGCTGACGCGCTCCTCGGCATTGATGACGCGCATGATGCGGAAGATGTCCTGGACGATGAGCGGCGCCAGGCCGAAGGAGGGCTCGTCGAGGAGGAGGAGGCGCGGCCGCAGCATGAGGGCGCGCGACAGCGCCAGCATCTGCTGCTCCCCCCCGGACAGCGTGCCCGCCTGCTGCCGCCGCCGCTCGGCAAGCCGCGGGAAATAGCCGTAGACGCGGTCGAAATCGGCGCGCAGCCCCGCGGCGTCGCGCCGGACATAGGCGCCGAGGCGCAGGTTTTCCTCGACGGTCAGGTTGATGAAGGTGCCGCGCCCGTCCGGGACATGGGCGATGCCGAGGCGGACGATGTCCTCGGTCGCCTTGCCGGCGATGCGCGTTCCGGCGAAGCGGATGTCGCCCGTCACCCGCACCATGCCGCAGACGGCGCGCAGCGTCGTCGTCTTGCCGGCGCCGTTGGCCCCGAGAATCGTCGTGATGCCGCCGTCGAGAATGGCGAAGCTGAGGCCGTGCAGGACCGGGCTCGCCCCATAGAAGGCTTCGAGCTTCTCGACTTCGAGCAGCGCCGGCATCACGACGCCTCGCCGAGATAGGCCCGGATCACTTCGTGGTCCTGCTGGACCCGGGCGGGCGGTCCTTCGGCGATCTTGCGTCCGAAATTCAAGGCCACCACCTTGTCGGAGACGCGCATGACGAGGCTCATGTGATGCTCGACCAGAAGGATCGTGACGCGCAGCCGGTCGCGGATGTCGAGGATGAGCTGGCGCAGCGCGTCGACCTCGGCATGGTTGAGGCCCGCCGCCGGCTCGTCGAGCAGCAGGAGCTTCGGCTCGGTCGCGAGCGCGCGCGCCAGCTCGACACGCTTTTGCGTGCCGAAGGGAAGCTCCTTGACCGCGACGCCCGCGACTTCGGCCAAGCCGAGGAAATCGACGAGCCCGCTGACGCGCTCGCGCAGCCTCGCCTCTTCCGCCGCGACGGGGGGCAGGCGCAGCGCGTTTTTGAGAAAGCCGCCGCGCATCCGGCAATGGCCGCCGATGAGGATGTTCTCGAGCACCGACATGCTGCGGAAGAGGCCGAGATTCTGGAAGGTGCGGCCGATGCCGAGCGCGGCGATGCCGTGGCGCGGCGTCTCCAAGAGCGAGCGGCCTTCGAAGAGAATGCGGCCGCTCTCGAAGCGGTAGAGGCGGCTCAGGCAGTTGAAGAGCGTCGTCTTGCCCGACCCGTTCGGGCCGATGATGCCGCAGACCTGGCCCGCCGCAACATCGAAGCTGACCCTGTCGAGCGCGACGATGCCGCCGAAGCGCACCGAGACGTTCTCGATGCCGAGCAGGACCGCGCCTGCCGACCCGGCCTCGGCCCCGCCAGGCAGCGCGGCCCAATCTTCTGCAGCGGCATGTGCTGGCGCGTGCAGCCCTTCTCTCCCTGATCCGGGCGCATTCTTCGGCGCCCTTGCGTTATCGCGGGGTACGCTCTGTCGGCGCAATCCCGCGGCCACCCTGTACCGCGCATGATAGGCGAAGTGCGGATGGCTCGAAAGCGCTAGTTGCGGCGCGGCGCGATCACCTGACCGTGAGCATCGCGGTCATAAATTTCACCACAAGCTCGAGGCCTGCCGCTCAGCGCTGATAGCGGATCGCCACAATCTCGAGTTCGGCATCGCCGGCCGGGCGGTGCCAGGTGATGACGTCGCCGACGGCCGCGCCGGTGAGGGCGCGGGCAAGCGGGGACACCCACGAGACGCTGCCATGCTCGGCATCGGCTTCATCCTCGCCGACGATGGTGAACTCGCGCTCCTCGCCGTTGCGATCGGCGACGCGGACGGTGGCACCGAAGGCGACCTCGTCCTGCGGCTGCTGGGCCGGATCGACGAGAATGGCGCGCTCGATGCGCGCTTCGAGATAGCGGATCTCGCGCGCCGCATGCGCCAGCGGCAGCTCGCGCGCGACGCTGTCCGGCGCTTCCAGCAGCTCGCGCTTCTTCTCCTGGGCAGCGGCGAGACGCTCCTTGAGCTGCGCGAGGCCGCGCGGCGTCACGTAATTCGGATGCTCGCTCTGCGGGAGGTCCTGAATCTCGCCCGCCCCGCTTTCGCCATCTTGTTCCTTTACGAAAGCTCGGCTCATGGCTTTCCTCCTTGTTGCCCGGCTATGGTGAACGACGCATGACGCCATCCGATCGCATCCGCCTCGCCACCGGCGACATCACGCGCTTTGCCGCGGACGCCATTGTCAACGCGGCGAACACATCCTTGCTCGGCGGCGGCGGCGTCGATGGGGCAATTCATCGCGCCGCCGGCCCCGAGCTCCTGGCCGAGTGCCGCAGGATCGGCGGCTGCCCGACGGGAGAGGCCCGTCTCACCAAAGGCTACCGCCTCCCGGCACCCTATGTCATCCACACCGTCGGGCCGGTCTGGCGTGGCGGCGACCGCGGCGAGGAGGGTTTGCTCGCCGCCTGCTACCGCAACGTGCTCGCGCTCGCCTCCCGGCATGTGCTGCGGCGCATCGCCTTCCCCGCCATCTCCACCGGCGTCTACGGCTTCCCGCTCGCCCGCGCCACCGCAATTGCCGTCACCGAGGTCCGCCGATTCCTCGCCACGGACGACGGGATGGCCGAGGTGACCTTCGTCTGTTTCAGCGATGCCATCTCGGCCGCCTATCGCCGTGCCTTGGCCGGCGAATAGGCGCCCGGCCTATTCGAGGCGCTTGTCGTCGAGATCCTTCCTCGTCCGATCGTTTTCGCGCTGCGCCTTCGCGCGCTCCTCCTTGCTGAGGCCGAAAATCCGGCGGTTCGTCGCCGCGCGGCGCTCAGCGGCACGGCGTTCGCGCTTTTTGCGAAACTGGTTGAGATTGACGATATCCGCCATGTCCGGCCCCTATGCGAGCTGGCCCTCTCCGGGCCCACGGATGACGCGCGACCGTGCTAGGATCGACCGGTCCAGTCTAATGCCTCGCCGCCGCTGTGGAAAGCCGGCGATCGAAGCCGGGATACGCCACGCTGTGGAGGACGCTTGCGCAAGCTTCTGATCGGTGCGGTGGTGGTGATCGTGCTGGCGCTCGGCGCGCTCGCCGCGGCTCCCCGCTTCGTCGATCCCGGCGCTTACCGCGATCTCGTCACCGCCTCGCTGCGGCGCGCGACCGGACGCGACATCGCCATCGACGGACCGCTCGACCTGACCCTGCTGCCGACGCCGAGCCTCACCGCGCATGACGTGCGCGTGCCGAACCCACCTGGCATGGCGCGCCCTGATCTGTTGCGGATCGGCGGCCTCGAGCTTCGCCTCGCCGTGGCGCCGCTTCTGACCGGCCGCATCGTCCTGCAGAGCGTGACGATGGCCGATCCGGAACTCGACATCGAGCGCCTGCCCGATGGTCGGCTCAACCTCGACGGCGCCATGCAGGCCGGCGACCGGGGGGCCGGCTCGCGCGGCGCCGGCAGCGGCGCGAGCCGCGAGGCAACGCCGCTCGGCGTCGAGCGCGTCGATATCACCAATGGCCGCCTCTCCTATCGGGCCGGCGCTACGGCTTGGCACCTCGACCGGCTCGACATGACGGCGCGCCTTGCTGGAATGGGCGGTCCGGCCCGCGCCGAGGGCACTCTCCAAATGGCCAAAACGCGCCTCGGCTTCGCGCTCGAGACCGGCGCCCCAGGCGATCATCTGCCGATCGATTTGAAGCTCGACCTCCTTGGGACCGGCGCCACGGCGGAGCTTGGGGGCGACCTCGCGATGGCAAAGGGGCGCCCATCCCTCACCGGGACCGCGAAGCTGTCGGGCCCGGATCTTGCCGCCTTCCTGCGATCCTTCGGGGGAACTGCCCCCGCCGTGCTGGGGCGCGCGTTTTCCGCGCGCGCCGACATCGCCGCCGAGGCTGGCGGCGTGTGGCTCGACCACATGGCGCTGAGCTTCGATGAGACGCATGGCAGCGGTACCCTCGCCATCGCCGAAGGCACGCCGACCCGCTTCACCCTCGGCCTCAAGCTCGGACAGGTCGATCTCGACCGGCTCGCCGCCGCGGCGGCGCCGCTTCGCGCCGGCCCGCGCGACCGCCTCCCGCTCGCCACCGCTTTTAAGTTGCCCGACGCGCTCCAAGGCTCGCTCGATATCGCTGCCGATGGTGCCGTCTGGCGGGGCGGCATCCTCCGCGAGCTGCGCCTTCAGGCGACGCTCGAGGATGGCGCGTTCCGTATCGACCATGCCGCGGCGCTGCTCCCCGGCGGCTCGGACTTGGCGTTGCGCGGCGGCCTTGCCGCCGTCGGCGGCGAGCCGCGTTTCGAGGGCGCAGTCGAGGCGGAGTCGGACAATCTGCGCCAGCTCCTTGCCTGGCTCGGCGTCGCTGCCGATGGCGTGCCCGCCGACCGGCTGCGCAAGGCGGTCCTGACGAGCCAGATCGTGGCGACGCCGGAGCAGATTGCCATCCACGATCTCGATTTGAGCCTCGATGCCTCGCGCGTCACCGGCGCCGCGACCGTCGCGCTGCGCCGCCAGCGGCCCGGGATCGGTGCGCGCCTTGCCGTCGATCAGCTCAACCTCGACGCCTATCTGCCGAACCCGGCCGAGCCGGCGAAAGCGGGACCCGCCCACGCCGCCGCGAGTGCACCCGCCGAGCCGGAGCGCTCCCCGCCCGGACAGGGCAAGCTCCTCGGCCTCTTCGACGCCAATTTCGACGCCGCGGTCGACGCTTTGACCTGGCGCGGTCAAGCGGCGCGCGGCATCCGGGTTTCCGGCACCTTGCGCCAGGGCAATCTCATTCTGCGGGAGGCGACCGTCGCCGATCTCGCCGGCAGCTCGGGCACCTTGACCGGCAGCGTCGATGGCCTTGCCGGCGGCCCGTCCGACTGGCGCGCGAGCGTCGACTTCCATGGCCCCGAGATCGCGCGCGCGCTCCGCCTCGCAATGCCCCGCCTCGATGCCGGCGACCGCATCACCGGCCCCTTCGCGCTGAAGGGCGATATCGAGGGGCGGCCGGATGCGGAGGCGCTCGACCTCGCCCTGGAGACGCTCGGGGGGAAGTTGCGCCTCAGCGGCGAAATCCGCCCGGGCGCGACGAAGGTTGAGGGCATCGACCTCGCCATCGAGGCCAGCCATCCGAGCTTCGCCCGCCTCGCCCGCAGCCTCGCCTCCGGCTATCAGCCGGCGGGCGGCGATCCGGGCGCGCTCCTCTTCGCGGCGAGCCTGCGCGGCACACCGTCGCGGATCGCGCTCGACGATGCCTCCCTGACCATCGGCGGCCTCACCCTCACGGGAAGCGGCACGCTGGATCTGACCGGCAAGCGCCCGAAGCTCGACGGGAGCTTCGCTTTCGGCGATCTCGTCCTCGACCGGCTCCTGCCAGAGCCGCCGACGGGGCTGGCGGCGAATTCGGCGGCTCCGGGCGGAATTCGCCTGGCGGCGGCGTCGGAGATCCCCGTCGCGGACTGGTCGCGCCTGTCCTTCCTGCTGTTGCCGCTGGCCGCGCTCAACGCCGACCTCGCCTTGACGGGCGACAGCATCAGCTATGACGGCTGGCGGGTCGATCGGCCGGCCTTTGTGCTCTCGTTGCAGGATGCCGCGCTTCGCGTCGAGCGCATGGCGGGCGGCTTTCTCGGCGGCACGGTCGACGCGAAGGCGGCGCTCGACGTCGCCGATTCGCCGCGATTGAGCCTCGATCTCGCCGCCCGCCACGTGGATCTGCGCCAGGTGCTGGAGGAGGCGGGCAGCCGGGCGGCTCTCAGCGGCCGAGGCGACCTCGTGCTGACCCTCACGGCCAGCGGGCGGGACGCGAGCCAGCTCATCGGCACGCTCGCCGGCAGCGGAACCCTCGCGGCCAGCGCCGGCACGATCGCCGGCATCGATCTCGCCGCCATCGGCGACAGGATGAAGGCGCCCGGGCGAGCCGCCGATCTTCTCGAGCTTCTGCACAGCGCCGGCGGCGGCGCCACCCCTTACGAGACGCTGGCCGGGTCATTCCAGATCCGGAACGGCATCGTCGAGAGCCAGGATCTGCGCCTCCATGCCGCCGCCGGCGACGGCACGGCGGCACTCACCGTCGACCTGCCTCGCCACGCGCTGCATGGACGGGTCGAACTCCGTCTCGCCGCCGATCCGAAGGCGCCGCCTTTCGTCATGCGGCTCGACGGGCCGCTCGATGCGCCGAATACCGTCTTCGAGGTGAATGCGATCGAGCGCTACCTCGCGCAGCGCGGCGCCGTCAAAGCTCCGGCGCCATAGCCGGAGCCGCCGTCTCGACGGGCAGCTCGCCGCGGCGGTAGCAATCGAGGACAAAGATGCGGAGCGCGCTCGACAGATTGCCGGGCTCCGCCGCATTCCGATCGGCATCGATGCGGGCGACAAGGGCGTTCACGGAAACGCCGCGGCGCGCCGCCACCGCGCGAAGGGCGCGCCAAAACTCCTCCTCCAGCGAGACGCTCGTGCGGTGGCCGGCAAGGACGACGGAGCGCTTTTTGATGGCGGGGTTCACCTCGCTCCTCGCAGGATGGCCCGTCAGCGCGGTCCCAGCATCGCTTCCGGCCGGACCCAGCGGGCGAAATCCGCGGCCGTGACATAGCCGAGGGCGACGGCCGCCGCTTCCAGCGTCGTCCCCTCCTGATGCGCCTTCTTGGCGATCTCGGCGGCCTTGTCATAGCCGATATGCGGGCTCAGTGCCGTCACCAGCATCAGCGACCGGCGCAGGAGCTGCGCGATGCGCTCGCGGTCGGCCGCGATGCCGGCGACGCAGCGCTCGGCGAAGCTGTCGCAGGCATCGGCGAGGAGGCGGATGGAGCGCAGCACATTGGCGATGATCACCGGCTTGAAGACGTTGAGCTCGAAATTCCCCTGGCTGCCGGCGATGGTGACGGCGACGTGATTGCCCATCACCTGCGCCGCCACCATGGTCAGCGCCTCGGCCTGGGTCGGGTTGACCTTGCCCGGCATGATTGAGGAGCCAGGCTCGTTCTCGGGCAGGCGGATCTCGCCGATGCCGCAGCGCGGCCCCGACGCCATGAGGCGGATATCGTTGGCGATCTTCATCGCCGAGACGGCAAGCACATTGAGGGCGCCCGACAGCTCGACGAGGGCGTCGTGCGCTGCCAGTGCCTCGAATTTGTTGGTGGCCGAGGTCAGCGGCAGCCCCGTGAGGCGCGCCGCCTCCTCGGCGAAGGCCTCGGCGAAGCCCGGCGCGGTGTTGAGGCCGGTGCCGACAGCGGTGCCGCCCTGGGCAAGGGCGTGCAAGCGCGGCCGGGCGGCCTCGATGCGCGCCACTCCGAGCTCGATCTGGCGGGCATAGCCGCTGAATTCCTGTCCGAGCGTCAGCGGCGTCGCGTCCTGCAGATGGGTGCGGCCGATCTTGACGATATTGGCGAATTCCGCCGCCTTCGCCGCGAGCGCCCGGCCGAGGCGGCGCAGCGCCGGGAGCAGCCGCTCCTCGACCTCGAGGGCGGCGGCGATGTGCATCGCCGTCGGAAAGCAGTCGTTGGAGGATTGGCCGAGATTGACGTGATCGTTGGGATGGACCGGCGACTTGCTGCCCACCCGGCCGCCCAGCATCTCGATGGCCCGGTTGGCGATCACCTCGTTCGCATTCATGTTGGACTGCGTGCCGGAGCCCGTCTGCCAGACGACGAGCGGGAAATGCTGGAGGAGCTTCAGCGCCGCCACCTCGGCCGCCGCCGCCGCGATCGCCTCGCCGCGGCGCCGGTCGAGCCGGCCGAGGCGCATATTGGCGCGCGCGGCCGCCTCCTTGACGATTCCGAGCGCGCGGATGAGGGGCGCCGGCATGGTCTCGCCGCCGATGCGGAAATTCTCCAGCGAGCGCTGAGTCTGCGCGCCCCAATAGCGATCCGCCGGGACGGCGACGGCTCCCATCGAATCGCTTTCCTGTCGTGTTGCCGCCGGACCGCTCATGCCGAGCTCCCGTCCTCTATGCCCTCATCCGCATATGTGATTTGGACCGAGAGGCCGCAACGGCAACGCTTGCAGCGGGATCGGAGGCGCTCCTCGGCGTCCGAATCGCCAGCGAATTCTCAGCGCCGGCTCACGGTGTCAGCTGGCGGAGGATGGGCGGGATCTTGGGGTCCTGCCGGCGCCGCGCGAGCTCCACGAACTCCTTGCGCTGGTCGTCCGAGAGGACCGCAAGGAAGGCGCGGAACGCCTTGCTGATGTCGACTTGGTAGGCGCGGCGGTTTTCGGCGGCCTCGGTGAAGATCTGGTTGAGCACCGCATCGTCCGGCTGCGGCTTGGCGAGCTCGGTCCAAGCCCTGTCGATGAGGGGCCGGTTCGTCTCGTGCATGAGCCGCGTCCGCATCCGCATGAGGCGGATGAAATGGTCGAAGGCGGCACGCTGATCGCCGTCGAGCGAAAGCTGCCGGGCGACGTGCTCGAAGCGTTCGATCGCCGCCATCGGGCCGCGCGTCTCCATGCGCACCCAGAAGGCGCCGCCGATGAAGAAGATGTTGAGGACGACCGAGAGCGCCAGCAACAGCCAGGGCAGGCGCGGCCACGAGCGGCGCCGCGGCATCACCGCTTCGGCGCTCACGTGCTGCCCGTCTCACCGGATCCGCCGAGGAAACCCGATGGCGGATCGAGCATTTCGTCGGCGACGGCCGCGGCGACACCCGGCGCCGCGAGATGGGTCGAGGCATCGATGCCGAGGGCGAGGCCGAGATAGCCGACGAGCGCGAAGCTCGCGGCGAGCGCGCTCCAGCGCGCGGCGGAGCGCCAGCCCGGCCCGCCGGGGCGGCGCGGACGCAACGCGACGACGCGGTCGCCGCTTGCAGGGACGAGGGCGCTGGCGCGGACGATGACGGCGGCGAGCGCCTCCGCCCCGCTTGGCTCGGCCGCCGCAAGGCGCCGTGCCATGGCCACATCGGCGGCGAGCTCGGGCCGGCGGGCGAGCAGCGTTTCGAGGGCGCGCCGCTCGTCCTCGCCGAGGCGGCCTTCGGCATAGGCGGCGAGCGACAGGGCGTCGGGCTCCTCCGCCTCCGCCCGGCCCTCGGCCGCCGCATGCGCATCGCTCCAGCGCCGCCACAGGGCGCCGGATTGCGCCGATTTATCCCACGGCTCGGTCATCACGCCGTCTCCTCGCCTGTATTATTGGGCCAGGTCAGAGCCGCGTATCCCCGCCCCGTCCTCATTTTTGTGCCTCATTTACGCCAAAATGCGCGCGAAGTTTCAACATGGCCTTGTGATGCATGCTGCGCACGGTCTGCGCGTCGATGCCGAGCGCGGCGGCCACTTCGGCGACCTCCATGTCGCGATCATAGAGCATGGCGAGGACCTCGCGCTGTCGCGGCGACAGGAGGTCGGTCGGCAGGTTGAGCCGCTCCGGCGGCTCGACCGGCGCGACGGCGAAGGCCGTCTCCGGCGCGTCCTCGATGGGAACGCCCTGGATGCGGCGCCGGCGCACGGCGTCCCGCGCCGTGCTGCGCGCGACGATGGTGAGCCAGGTCGAGAGGCCGGCGCGGGCCGGATCATAGGTCTTGAGCAGCCGGTACCCGTCCTTGCAGAGCCGCGTGAAGACGTCCTGGACGAGATCCTCGGCTTCGCTGCCGTCCTGGGCGAGGCCGCGCACCGCCGCCATGACGAGCCCGGCATAGCGGCGGACGAAGGCGTCCCACGCCGCCTTCTCGCCGCGCGTCAGCGCCGCAAGCTCCGCCTCTGCCGACACCCTGCCCCCGGCCGCCATTCCGGCATTTTATGCGACACGCACCGCGAATATCCCTAGTCAAATTTGGCGGTTGCGGCGTCATGCCGGTCGAATCCGACGCATCGCATGGGGTCATCTCCTGTATTATTTTTTCGCTCAGAGGATTCGCAATGACATTGCCACGATTCCGCTTTTGCGTTAGGAGGATTCCTCGGCGCACCTCGGCGGGATGCCAGTATTGGCGGCTCCGGAGTCAATGAAACCCGTCATCCTCCTTGCCTTGATGCTGATCCTCGGCGCCTTGGCCGGCACCGCCCTGGCCGGTACGAAGACCGGCAACGGCATTTCGGCGACGACGATGTCCGCCTATGCCGATTATGCGCGGGAAGTCTCGGCGGAATGCATCCGCAACCGCGCCTATGGGCTGAGGACCGCCGGCTTGCCGCTCAAGGCCTATTGCGCCCAGCTCGGCAACGCGGCTGCCCTCAAGAAGCATAGGGAGAACCATCCCGAGCAATACCGCTGAAGACGGCGTTTTCGGCGTCAGACGAGCTTTGCGAAGAAATCGTTGCCCTTGTCGTCGACGACGATGAAGGCGGGGAAATCCTCGACCTCGATGCGCCAGACGGCTTCCATGCCGAGCTCGGGATACTCGACCACCTCGACGCGCTTGATGCAGTCCTGGGCGAGCCGCGCCGCCGGGCCGCCGATCGAGCCCAGATAGAAGCCGCCATGCTTCTTGCAGGCTTCGCGCACCGCGGCGCTGCGATTTCCTTTCGCTAACGTAACGAAGCTGCCGCCGGCGGCCATGAAGGGCTCGACATAGGAATCCATGCGCCCCGCGGTGGTCGGGCCGAAGGAGCCCGAGGCATAGCCGGCGGGGGTCTTGGCCGGTCCCGCGTAGTAGATCGCATGGTCCTTGACATAGGCCGGCAGCCCCTCGCCGCGGTCGAGCCGCTCCTTCAGCTTCTGATGGGCGAGGTCGCGGGCGACGATGAGCGGCCCCGAAAGCGCAAGGCGCGTCTTGATCGGGTGTTGCGAGAGGCGGCGCCGGATCTCCGCCATCGGCTGCCGGAGGTCGATGCGGACGACCTCGCCGGCGAGCGAGGCCTCGTCGACCTCCGGCAGGAAGCGCGCCGGGTTCGTTTCCAGCGCTTCGAGGAAGACACCCTCGGCCGTGATCTTGCCCAGGATCTGGCGGTCGGCCGAGCACGAGACGCCGATGCCGATCGGCAGGCTGGCGCCGTGGCGCGGCAGGCGGATGACGCGAACATCGTGACAGAAATACTTGCCGCCGAATTGCGCGCCGATGCCGCTCGCCCGGGTGAGGCCCAGCACCTCCGCCTCGAAGCCGCGGTCGCGGAACGCCTGGCCGAAGCGGTTCCCCGCCGCCGGCAAATCGTCGAGGTAGCGGCAGCTCGCGAGCTTCACGGTCTTGAGGTTCATCTCGGCCGAGGTGCCGCCGATGACGATGGCGAGGTGGTAGGGCGGGCAGGCGGCGGTGCCGAGGGTCTTGATCTTCTCGTCGATGAAGGCGAGAAGCGCCTTCGGCGTCAGCGTCGCCGGCGTCGCCTGGTAGAGGAAGGCCTTGTTCGCCGAGCCGCCGCCCTTGGCGATGAAGAGGAAGCGGTATTCATCGCCCTCATCGGCATAGAGGTCGATCTGCGCCGGCAGGTTGTCGCCCGTATTCACCTCCTCGAACATCTTGAGCGGCGCGAGCTGGCTGTAGCGGAGGTTCGTCTCGGTATAGGTGCGGCGGATGCCGGCGGCGAGGGCGGCCGCGTCGCCGCCGCCCGTCCAGACGCGCTGCCCCTTCTTGCCCATGACGATGGCGGTGCCGGTGTCCTGGCACATCGGCAGCACCTTGCCGGCGGCGATGTTCGCGTTCTTCAGCATCTCGAAGGCAACGTACCGGTCGTTCGCCGAGGCCTCCTTGTCCTCGAGAATGTTGCGGAGCTGCTGGAGATGGCCGGGCCGCAACAAGTGCTGGCAGTCGATGAAGGCTTCGCGCGCAAGCAGCGTCAGCGCCGCCGGATCCACGGTGACGACACGCTCGCCGGCGAAGCTCGCCGTTCCGACATGCGCCGCGGTCAGCTTGCGGTAGGGCGTCTCGTCCTCGCCATGCGGAAAGATGTCGTGGAACGCGGTCTCGGCCATGGCGCGGGTCTCCTTTCCCGCGGCGAGAAACACGAAGGCGGGCGCCGCGTCAAGCGCGCCGCCGTCCGTCCGCGCGTCACCGCGAGCGCCGTGAAGCGCCAGTTCCTCCGCGCGCCGGCCCCCGTCATACTGAGCGGGGCAACGCTGAGGAGAGGCGCCATGGGACCGCTTGCCGGCTACCGCATCCTCGAGCTCGCCGGCATCGGGCCGGCGCCGATGGCGGCGATGCTGCTTGCCGAGCTCGGCGCCACGGTTCTGCGCATCGAGCGCACCCGGCCCTCGGGCCTCGGCATCCCGAAGCCGGCGCGCTTCGATCTCCTGCATCGCAGCCGAAAGGCGATCGCGCTCGACCTCAAGAGGCCGCAGGGCGCGGCCCTCGTCCTCCGCCTCGCGGCGCGCGCCGACGCCCTCATCGAGGGCTTCCGCCCCGGCGTCATGGAGCGCCTCGGCCTCGGGCCGGAGCCCTGCCTCGCGCGCAACCCGCGCCTCGTCTATGGCCGCATGACCGGCTGGGGCCAGGAGGGGCCGCTGGCGCAGAGGGCGGGGCACGATCTCGACTACATCGCGCTCGCGGGCGCGCTCGGCGCCATCGGCCGCCCCGGGCAGAAGCCGACGCCGCCCTTGAACCTCGTCGCCGATTTCGGCGGCGGCGCCCTCTACCTCGCCCTCGGGGTCGTGGCGGCGCTCCTCGAGACGCAGCGCTCGGGCAAGGGCCAGGTGGTGGATGCGGCCATGGTGGACGGCGCCGCCTCGCTCATGACGATGTTCTTCGGCATGTATGCTGCCGGGCAATGGCGGCCGGAGCGCGGCGCCAACCTCCTCGATTCGGGAGCCTTCTTCTACGAGACCTATGAATGCGCCGACGGCAAGTTCATCGCCGTCGCAGCGATCGAGACGAAGTTCTTCGCCGAGCTCTGCTGTCGTCTCGGCCTCGCCGTGGATGATCTGCCGCCGCAGCATGACCGCGCGCGCTGGCCCGAGGCGAAGGAGAAGCTTGCGGCGATCTTCCGGAGGAAGACGCGGGACGAATGGTGCCGGGTCTTCGCGGGAAGCGATGCCTGCGTCGCGCCGGTTCTGTCGCTCGAAGAAGCGCCGCACCATCCCCATGCCCGCGCCCGCCGCAGTTTCGTTGAGATCGACGGCATCCTCCAGCCGGCGCCGGCGCCGCGCTTCAGCCGCACCGCCCTCGCCGATCCGACGCCGCCCGAGGAACCGGATCCTCAAAGCGCCGAGGCGCTTCTCGATTGGGAGCTCGCTGCCGACGAGATCGCAGCTCTCAAGGCGGCGGGGGCGTTCGGGTCATCCCTATAGACGCCGCCTCACGCCGGCACGGCACGACCGCGCGGCTGACCCAAGAGCCAGACGGCGATCGCGAGATTGAGGAGGTTCCACAGGATGCCGTTGACGAAGGCGGCCTGATAGGAGCCGGTGACGTCGAAGATCGCGCCCGAGGCCCAGCCGCCCGCGGCCATGCCGATGATCGTCGCCATGAGGACGATGCCGACGCGGGTTCCGGCCTCGCGCGCCGGGAAATGCTCGCGAATGATCATGGCATAGCTCGGCACGATGCCGCCTTGCGAGAGGCCGAAGAGCGCCGAGACGACATAGAGCGAGACGAGGCTGTCGAAGGGCAGGTAGAGGAAGAGCGTGAGGCACTGCAGGGCTGAGCCGAGGAGCAAGGTCGGCACGCCGCCGATGCGGTCCGAGATCCAGCCCGAGCCGAGGCGGCTGACGACGCCGAGCCCCAGCATCAGCGACAGCATCTCGGCGCCGCGCGCGGGTCCGTAGCCGAGATCGCCGCAATAGGCGACGATATGCACCTGCGGCATCGACATCGCCATGCAGCAGCCGAAGCCGGCGACGACCAGCATCGCCTGGAGCGTGCGTGGCGGGATCGGCGCTGCACCGGCGCCGCGACGCACCGCGCCGGTCACGGGCACCGCATGGGCGACCGGCGTCCGCCGGCGCAAGGCCAAGGCGAGCGGCAGCATGGTGGCAACGCAGAAGATGCCGATGCCGATATGCGTCTCGCGCCAGCCGACCGCGGCGACGAAGTGCTGCAGCACCGGCGGCCAGATCGTGCCCGAGAGGTAGTTGCCGCTGGCGCAGATGCCGACCGCCATGCCGCGGTTGCGCGTGAACCAGTGCGAGACGTCGGCGACGAGCGGTCCGAAGGTGGCGGAGCTGCCGCAGAGGCCGATGACGAGACCCTGCGCGACCGCGAACTGCCAGAGGCTCGTTGCATGCGCCGCGGCGAGATAGCCGATGCCGAGCGCGACGGCGCCGAGAATGACCGGCAGGATGATGCCGAAGCGATCGGCGAGGCGCCCCATCAGAATGCCGCCCCCGGCGAAGCCCAGCATGGTCGCGGTATAGGGGAGCGAGGCGGTCGCCCGCTCGATGCCGAACTCCGCCTGGATCGCCGGCAGCACCACGATCGCCGACCAGAGCCCGATGCCGCCGATCGTGCTGATGACGAGCGACACCAGGAGGCGCCGCCAGGCATAGGCGGTCTCGACGCCCTCCGGCAGGGCCGCATCGGCGATGCGCGTGTCCGTGACCATGGGCCGGGCTTCTCCTCGAGGGTCAGGCGTTTTCCCCGGCCGAGGGTGGCGTGGCCGAGCTGAGGGAGCAAGGCCGTCCGGCGCATGGCTCGTCCGCGCGAATGCGCGTCAGCGGCTTTCGACGGGAGCGGTTGACTCCATTAAAGAGGACTGATATTCCATTATAATGGAAGCTGCATCCTCCGCGATCGAACGACGGCTCGCCGAGCGCGTGAAGCGCCTGCGCGCCCGGCACCGCCTCACCCTCGACGAGCTGGCGCGGCGATCGGGCGTCAGCCGGTCGATGATCTCGCTGATCGAGCGCGCCGAAAGCAGCGCCACCACGGCCGTGCTGGACAAGCTGGCGGCGAGCCTCGGGGTGACGCTGGCATCGCTCTTTGCGACCGAGCAGCAAGCCGATGCGGCGCCGCTCATCCGCGCCGCCGATCAGCGCGCCTGGCGCGATCCAGAGACGGGATATGTGCGGCGCAACCTGTCGCCGCCCGGCTTTCCGTCGGCGCTCGAACTCGCCGAGATCGTCCTGCCGGCCGGAACCCGCGTCGCCTACGATACCGGCGCTCGCCTCGCGCCCTTCGACCAGCAGATCTGGGTGCTCGCGGGGGCGATCGCGGTGACGGTCGGCGACGAGGTCCATCGCCTCGGCGCCGGCGACTGCCTCGCGATGCGGCTCGATCGCCCGACGGCTTTTCGCAACGAGGGCGAGGAGGCGGCGCGCTATCTCGTCGCTCTGGCGAGCGCGACCCCGCCTCCGTGGCCGGCGCGGCGGCGGGGTGCGCGATGAACCACGCGAGCATCGACATCAGGCGCCTCGGCGCCGATGAAGCACAGGCTCTGAACGGCGCGCTTTGCGACATCCTCATCGACTGCGTCGCGGGCGGCGCTTCCGTCGGCTTCCTGGCGCCGCTGTCACGAGAACGGGCAGCGGCGTTCTGGCGGAGAGTCGCCGAGGGCGTCGCTCGCGGCGCGCGCCTGCTGCTCGTCGCCGAGGATGCGGCGCAGGGCTTCCTCCTCGGAACCGTCCAGCTCGTCATCGAGCAGCCCGAGAACCAGCCGCACCGTGCCGATCTCGCGAAGATGCTCGTGCGCCGCGGCGCCCGCCGGCGCGGCATCGGCGCCCGCCTCATGGGCGCCGCCGAGGCGGCGGCGCGCGAGGCCGGCAAGACGCTTCTCGTCCTCGACACGGTGACGGGCAGCGATGCCGAGCGGCTCTACCGCCGCCTCGGCTGGGTCCGGGTCGGCGAAATCCCGGGCTATGCGCTGTGGCCTGACGGCCGGCCCTGCCCCACCACCTATTATTACAAGCGCCTCGCCTGAGGCCGGAGACACCGCTTGCCCGAGGGCATCGCCGGCATCACCGTCGCCGCCGCGCTTCTCAGCGCCTTCCTGCACGCGGCGTGGAACGCGGCGGTCAAGGCCTCCGCCGATCCCAAAGGCGCGATGGCGGCGCAGGTCATGGCCTCGGGCCTCGTCGCGCTGCCGCTGCTCGCCGAGCTTCCGCTCCCTTCGGCTGCGGCGCTGCCCTGGCTCGCCGGCTCGGCGCTCTTCAACTTCCTGACCTTCCTCGCGCTTTTGCGCGGCTACGAAGAGGGCGGCGGTTTCGGCCTCGTCTATCCGCTCGCCCGCGCAGTCTCGCCGCTGCTCGTCCTCGGCCTTGCCAGCGCCATCAGCGGCGAGGCGGTCAGCGGATTGGGCACGGCCGGCATCGCTCTTGTCTCCGGCGGCGTCGCCTTCTTCGCCTATGGCGAGGGACGGCAGCATCCGGCCGCGTTCCTTTACGCGCTCCTCGCTGGCGGCGCCTCGGCGGCTTACGCCGTTTGCGACGCGAACGGCGTCCGTCACGCCGCCTCGGTGCTCGGCTACGGCTTCGCCGTCTCGGTGGTGAACGCGCTGGTCTTCGCCAGCTTCTATCGCCTGCGGACGGCGCGCTCCGCCCTCGCCGCCTTGCGCTCGCATTCCGCCATCGCGATTTTGGGCGCGGCCGCCTCGACCCTCTCCTATCTCCTCATTCTCTGGGTCTGGAGCCGGGCGCCCGTCGCTCTCGGCGCCGCCTTGCGCGATACGAGCCTCGTCTTCGCCGCCCTCATCGCGGCGGCGCTCGGCGAGAGGCTGACTCTGCCGCGCCTCGGCGCCATCGCGCTGGTGACGGCCGGCGCCTGCGCCATCCGCTTCGCGTGAGGCGCCGCCGCCGATCTACTGAAGCAAGCCCCAGACCATGAGCGCGGCACCGAGAACCGCAAAGCAGGCGCCGCCGATGATGCTCGACCAATAGGCGCCGGGGCGCCTGCGGCGGTAGATGGGCGGGCCGGGGCCGCGCAGCACCACGCGGCCGCTGCGCAGCGATTGCAGCGTCGGAATGCCGGCCATCACCGCGATCGCGGCGCCGGCCAGGATCGGATGCGCAAAGGTCATTCTCCGCCGAAGCTTATTCCTGAACGCGCCGCGCGGCGACCATTTCACGACTTCCGGCCGGCCCGTTCGATCGCGATATAATCGGGCATGATTTCCCTTCCCGACAGAGAGCCGGTTCCGGGGCGCGACGAGCCGAGTCCGCCGCTTCCGGTCGAGGACAACGTCGCCGCCGGCGAGGGCGTGCTGGCGCGCGGCGTCGCCGCCATTCGCGCCGTCGTCAAGACCTTGCCGCAGCGCCCCGGCGTCTACCGGATGCTCGATGCCAAGGGCGACGCGCTCTATGTCGGCAAGGCGCGTCAGCTCAAGAGCCGCGTCGGCAACTACCTGCACCTCGCCGAACTGTCGAACCGCCTGCGCCGCATGGTCGCCGAGACGGCGTCGATGGAAGTCGTCGTCACCCACACCGAAGTCGAGGCGCTGCTCCTCGAGAGCAATCTCATCAAGCGCCTGATGCCGCGCTACAACGTGCTGCTGCGCGACGACAAATCCTTTCCCTATATCGAGCTCGCCGGCGGCCACGACTTTCCCCAGCTCCTGAAGCATCGCGGCGCCCGCAGCGCCGAGAGCGAATATTTCGGTCCCTTCGCCTCGGCCGGCGCCGTCAACCGCACCCTCATCGCCCTGCAGCGCGCCTTTCTCCTGCGCTCCTGCAGCGACAGCATCTTCGCGAGCCGCACGCGCCCCTGCCTTCTGTACCAGATCAAGCGATGCAGCGCGCCCTGCGTCGGGCGCATCGACCGCGCGGGCTATGCCCGGCTCCTCGACGAGGCGCGCGGGTTCCTCGCGGGTCGCAGCCAAGAGGTCCAAGCGGAGCTCGCGAAGCGCATGCAGGCCGCCTCCGACGCGCTCGATTTCGAGGCGGCGGCGCTCATCCGCGACCGCATCCGCGCGCTCACCCATGTGCAGGGACTGCAGGACATCAACGTCCAGAGCATCGCCGACGCGGATGTCATCGCCGCGCACCAGGTCGGCGGCCAGACCTGCGTCCAGGTCTTCTTCTTCCGCGGCGGCCAGAATTGGGGGAACCGCGCCTATTTTCCGAGCCACGACCGGCAGCTCCCGCTGGCGGAGGTGCTCGCCTCCTTCATCGGCCAGTTCTACGACAACAAGCCGCCGCCGCGCCTGCTCCTCCTCAGCGAGCCGGTCGCCGAGAGCGCGCTCCTCGAAGAGGCCCTCTCGGTGCGCGCCGGGCGCAAGGTCGAGCTGCTGGTGCCGCAGCGCGGCGAGAAGGCGCGCCTCGTCCGCCACGCCCTCGACAATGCGCGCGAGGCGCTGGGCCGCCGCCTCGCCGAAAGCGCCTCGCAGCAGAGGCTGCTGGAGGGCGTGGCGGCGGCCTTCGGGCTCGAGGCGCCGCCGCGCCGCATCGAGGTCTACGACAACAGCCACATCCAGGGCACCAACGCGGTCGGCGCCATGATCGTCGCCGGCCCCGAAGGCTTCATCAAGAACGCCTACCGCAAATTCAACATCCGGGGCGGCAGCATCCCGAGCCAAACTCTGCAAACCCTCTCCACGCCGGGGAGAGGGCAGGGTGAGGGGGAGGCGCCGGTGGCACCTTCTTTGCCCCCACCCCGACCCTCTCCCGCAGGCGGGAGAGGGAGATTCGCAGAGGGCTTGCAAGCAGAAGGGGAGCATCAGAGAGAGCGGGAAGCGAGAGCGGGTGACACCCCGCTCGCCCCCGGCGACGACTACGGCATGATGCGCGAAGTGCTGACGCGACGCTTTGCGCGCGCGCTCAAGGAGGATCCTGAGCGCGCCGAAGGAAGTTGGCCCGATCTCGTCCTCATCGATGGCGGCGCGGGGCAGCTCTCGGCGGCGCTCGACATCATGACCGAGCTCGGCATCGACGATGTCGCCGTCGTCGCCATCGCCAAGGGGCCCGACCGCAATGCCGGGCGCGAGCGCTTCTTCCTGCCGGGCAAGCCGCCCTTCAGCCTCGAGCCGCGCGATCCCGTGCTCTATTTCCTCCAGCGCCTGCGCGATGAAGCCCACCGCTTCGCCATCGGCACGCATCGCGCCAAGCGCGCCAAGGCCCTCGGTCGCTCGCCGCTCGACGAGGTGCCGGGGATCGGCGCCCGGCGCAAGAAGGCGCTCCTCCACCATTTCGGCTCGGCCAAGGTGGTGGCGCGCGCCGGCCTCGCCGAGCTGGAGCGCGTCGAAGGAATTTCGAAGCGCGTGGCGAAAAAGGTTTATGAGCACTTCCACGCCGACGGCTAGAATGGAGCGCAGCGTCTCGCCTTTCGTTTGCGAGGCGGGATCCCCGAGCGATGCTGACCAAGCTCCCGAACCTCCTGACCTTCTCGCGCATCGCGGTGATCCCGCTGCTGGTCGCGACCTTCTACATGCCCGCCGGCTACGCTCATTGGCTCGCCTGCGCGCTCTTCATCGCGGCCGGGGTCACCGATTGGCTCGACGGCCATTTCGCGCGGCGCTGGAAGCAGCAATCGGAGATCGGCCGCTTCCTCGACCCCATCGCCGACAAGCTCCTCGTCGCCGCCGCGCTCTTCATGCTGGCGGCGAGCCAGCGCATCTCGCAGTGGGCGATCCTGCCGGCGCTCGTCATCCTGGCGCGCGAGATCCTGGTCTCGGGGCTGCGCGAATATCTCGCCGGGCTGCGCGTCCGCGTCCCCGTCTCGAAGCTGGCGAAATGGAAGACGGCGATCCAGATGACGGCGATCGGCTTCCTTCTCGTCGGCGAAGCGGGACCCGCCTTCATCCCGGTGCAGGGCGTGGGCGAGGCGCTGCTGTGGCTGGCGGCGCTGCTGACCCTCGTCACCGGCTACGATTACCTGCGCGCCGGGCTGCGCCACATGAACGACGCCGAAGAGCGCCCACGCCAGCGTCGGCTGCCCGCCATCAAGCCGAAGCCCGGCCGCGTGCTGTGATGGGGTGATGCGCATCTTCGGCCTCGCCGGGTGGAGCGGCAGCGGCAAGACGACGCTCCTCATCCGCCTCCTGCCCGTGCTCGTCGGACGCGGGATCACGGTTTCGACCGTGAAGCACGCGCATCACGCCTTCGATGTCGACCAGCCGGGAAAGGATAGCTGGCGCCACCGCGAGGCGGGCGCGCACGAGGTGCTGGTGAGCTCGGCGCGGCGCTGGGCGTTGATGCACGAGCATCGCGGCGCCGCCGAGCCCGGCCTCGACGAGCTCGTCCGCCACATGTCGCCGGTCGACCTCGTCCTCGTCGAAGGCTTCAAGACCCATCCGCATCCGAAGCTCGAAATCCATCGGCAGGCGCTCGGCAAGCCGCTGCTCTGCCGCGATGATCCCTTCATCGTCGCCGTGGCGAGCGACGCGCCGCTCGGGACTCTGCCGGTGCCGCGCCTGTCGCTCGACGACGCCGCGGGGATCGCCGAGTTCATCCTTGCGCATTGCCATTTGAAGGCGGCCTGAATGGCGCAGCTCAGCGAGGATTGCTTCGCCTTCGGCGGCCCGCTCATGAGCGTCGCGACGGCGCTCGACATCCTCGCGCGCCAAGCCGTCGCCCTGCCGGAGCCCGAAGACATCGCCTTGGCCGAGGCGCGCGGGCGCTTCCTCGCCGCCGACCTCGTCGCCCCGTTCGACCTGCCGCCGCACGACAACGCCGCGGTCGATGGCTATGCCGTCTGCCACGCGGATCTGAATGCGGAGAGCGAAACGGTGCTGCCGGTCCGCGGCCGCGCCGCCGCCGGCCATCCGCTCGGTCGGCCGGCGCGGCGCGGCGAAGCCATCCGCATCTTCACCGGCGCGCCCATGCCCGAGGGGGCCGACACCGTCATGATGCAGGAGGACTGCATCGCCGAAGGCGACCGCGTGCGCCTGCGCCCCGGCCTCCGTCGCGGCGCCAACCGGCGGAAGGCCGGCGAGGATGTGCGGCGCGGCGCCGTGGTCCTCGCCGCCGGGACGCGGCTGCGGCCGCAGGATATCGGCCTTGCCGCCGCGCTCGGCTTCGCGCGCGTTCCGGTGTTCCGCCGCCTCCGCGTCGCCCTGCTCTCGACCGGCGACGAGCTGCGCGAGCCGGGGGCGCCGCTGCCGCCGGGCGCCATTTATGACGCGAACCGCCGGGTCATCGCCGCGCTTCTCGAAGGGCTGGGCTGCGCCGTCAGCGATCTCGGCATCCTGCCCGACCGCCCCGGCGCCATTCGCGATGCCCTCGCCGCGGCGGCGGCGGGGCACGACCTCGTCCTCAGCTCGGGCGGCATGTCGACGGGCGAGGAAGACCATGTCAAGGCGGCGATCGACAGCCTCGGCCGGCTCCATTTCTGGCGCCTCGCCATCAAGCCGGGGCGGCCGGTCGCGCTGGGCCAGATCGGCCGCGTGCCCTTCATCGGCCTTCCCGGCAACCCGGTCGCGGTGATGGTGACCTTCCTCGTCCTGGCACGGCCGCTCATTCTGCGCCTTGCCGGCGGGCGCCCCGCCGCGCCGCACGGCTTCCGTGTGAGCGCCGGCTTCGCCTGGACGAAAAAGCCCGAGCGACGCGAATATCTCCGCGCGCGGATCGAGGGCGACGGGGCGGGCGGCTGGATCGCGCGCAAATTCCCGCGCGACGGCGCCGGCATCCTGTCCTCTCTCGTCGAATCCGACGGCCTCGTCGTCCTCCCGGAGGAGCTGGCCCGGGTCGAGCCGGGCGATGCCGTCGAGTTCCTCCCTTTCAGCGAGCTGCTCGATTGAGGCCGCGCCTCTTCCCGCGGCGGGATCGGCCGCTTACCTGTGGATGGCGATGAAGCTCCTCTATTTCGCCTGGCTGCGCGCCCGCATCGGGACCGCCGAAGAGACCCTCGATCCGCCGCCCGAGGTGACGGATGTGGCGTCTCTGCTGCGCTGGCTCCAAGGGCGCGGCCCCGGCTATGCCGAGGCGCTGAAGGATCTCTCCGTGGTGCGCGTCGCCGTCAACCACGACTATGTGCCGCCGAGCCATCCCGTGCGGTCCGGCGACGAGGTCGCGCTCTTCCCGCCGATGACGGGAGGGTGAGAATGATCCGCGTCCAGCGCGAGGATTTCGACCCCGCCGCCGCCCTCGCCGAGCTGACGCGCGGCAATCACCGGATCGGCGGCGTCGCCAGCTTCATCGGTCTCGTCCGCGACGTGGCGGAGGGGGCGCCGCTGCGGGCGATGACGCTCGAGCACTATCCCGGCATGACCGAGAAGAAGCTCGCCGAGATCGAGGCCGAGGCGCGGCGGCGCTGGCCGCTCGAAGCCTCGCTCGTCATCCACCGCTATGGCCGCCTCGAGCCGGGCGATCGCATCGTTCTCGTCGCCACCGCCTCGCCGCATCGCGCCGCCGCCTTCGAGAGCTGCGCCTTCCTCGTCGATTGGCTGAAGACGAAGGCGCCGTTCTGGAAGCACGAGGAGACGGAAGCGGGCGGCCGCTGGGTCGAGGCGCGCGTCGGCGACGACGCCGCGGCCGCGCGCTGGACGCAAGAGTAGGAGCTCCCGTCCGGGGAGAGGACGGCATGACTGGCAGGACGCTCTTCGACAAGATCTGGGACAGCCATGTCGTGGCGATGCTCGAGGACGGCGCGGCGCTCCTCCACATCGACCGCCATCTCCTCCACGATCTCAGCGGCTCGCGCGGGCTTCGCGACTTGGCGGCGAAGGGCTACGCGCTGCGCAATCCGGAGCTCACCTTCGCCACCGTCGACCATGCCGTCTCGAGCGCGCCCGGCCGCGACGCCGTCACCAACCCGGCGGGCGCGCCGCTCATCGAGACGCTGCGGCGCGAGACGGCCGCGCGCGGCATCCGCTTCTTCGATCTCGGCGAGGACGGCAACGGCATCGTTCATGTCATCGGCCCCGAGCTCGGCCTCAGCCTCCCCGGCATGACGATCGTCTGCGGCGACAGCCACACCTGCACGCAGGGCGCGCTCGGCGCCATCGCCTTCGGCATCGGCGCCAGCGAGCTCTTGCATGTGCTGGCGACGCAGACCCTGGTGCAGCGGAAGCCGAAGCGCATGCGCATCCGCTTCGAGGGCAAGCCGGCGGCGGGCATCACGCCCAAGGACATGATCCTCGCCCTCATCGGCCGGCTCGGCACGGCGGCGGGCGGCGGCTACGCCGTCGAATATGCGGGATCGGCGATCCGCGCCCTCGACATGGAAGGGCGCATGACGATCTGCAACCTTTCGATCGAGCTCGGCGCCAAGATCGGCATGATCGCGCCCGACGAGACAACCTTTCACTATCTTGCCGGCCGGCCTTTCGCGCCGCGCGGCGCGGGTTGGGAGCCGGCGCTCGCCGCCTGGCGGCGCCTGCCGGGCGATGACGATGCCGCTTTCGACGCCGAAGCCGCGATCGATGTCGCCGCGATCGCGCCGCAGGTGAGTTGGGGGACGAGCCCGCAAGACGTCGTCGCAATCGACGGCCGCATTCCCGACCCCGCGGCCGAGCCCGACGCCGCGCGCCGGGCGGCGATGGCGGCCGCGCTCGACTATATGGGGCTCCGACCCGGCGCGCCCCTCGCCGGCACGCCCATCGACCGCGTCTTCATCGGCTCCTGCACCAACAGCCGCATCGGCGACCTGCGGGCCGCCGCCGCCATCGCGCGGCGCGGCAGGGTGGCGCCGCGTGTCACGGCCTGGGTCGTGCCGGGCTCCGAGCGCGTGAAGCGCGAAGCCGAGGCGGAAGGGCTCGACCGCGTCTTCCGCGCCGCTGGCTTCGAGTGGCGCGAGCCCGGCTGCTCGATGTGCCTTGCCGCCAATGGCGAGCGCGTTGCGCCGGGGCAGCGCTGCGTCTCGACCTCGAACCGGAACTTCGTCGGCCGGCAGGGTCCGGGCGCGCGCACCCATCTCGCGAGCCCCGCGACGGCCGCCGCCTCGGCGCTCGCCGGCCGCATCGCCGATCCGCGCCGGATCGCGGGTTGAGCCATGGAGCCCTTCACCACGCTGACCGGCATCGCGGCGCCGCTGCTGCGGCCCAACATCGACACGGACATCATCATCCGCATCGAGCGCCTCATCGGCGGCGATCCCAAATCGCTCGGCCCCTATGCCTTCGAATCCTGGCGCTATCGCCCGGATGGCAGCGAGGATCCGGATTTCGTCCTCAACCGCGAGCCCTTTCGCCGCGCGCGCATCCTCATCGCCGGCGAGAATTTCGGCTGCGGCAGCTCGCGCGAGGGCGCGGTCTGGGCGCTGCAAGGATTCGGCATCCTCTGCATCATCGCCCCTTCCTTCGGCGACATCTTCTTCAACAATTGCTTCCAGAACGGCGTGCTGCCGATCCGCCTCGAACGGCCCACCATCGAGCGCCTTGTGGCCTCTCTCGCCGGCGATCCGGCGCGCCCCGTCAGCGTCGATCTCCGCCAGTCGCTGATCCTGGCGCCGCTCAACGAGCGCCTCTCCTTCGCCGTCGATCCCGGGCGCCGGGCGGCCCTCCTCCAGGGCCTCGACGAGATCGGCCGGACCCTCCGGCACGATCAAGCCATCGCCGCCTTCCAGGCCCGCGACCGCGCGGAGCGGCCCTGGGTCTATGCGGCGGAGACGAGGAGCGAAGCATGACAGAGACGATCCGCCGGCTGGTTCTGCTCGGCGGCGACGGCATCGGTCCCGAAGTGATCGCCGAGACGCGGCGCGTCATCGACTGGTTCGCGCGCCATCGCGGCCTCGCCGTCGCCGTCAGCGAGGCGCCCTTCGGCCTCGAAGCCTGGCGACGCCACGGCAAGATCCTGCCGGAGGCGACGATGGCCGAGATCATGGCCGCCGATGCCGTGCTGTTCGGCGCCCGCGGCGGCCCCGGCTACGAGGCGATCCCGCCGGCGGAGGTCAAGGCGGGCAGCCTGCTGCGCCTGCGCCGCACACTCGACGTCTTCGCCAATTTCCGCCCGCTTTTCGCCATTCCCGCGCTCTTTGGAGCGTCGTCGCTGAAGGACCGCGTCCTCGAAGGCGTCGATCTCGTCATCGTCCGCGAGCTGACGGGCGGCATCTATTTCGGCGAGCCGCGCGGCATCGAGCGGCTGCCCGACGGTACGCGCGTCGGCGTCAACACGCACCGCTACACCAGCGCCGAGATCCGCCGCGTCGCCGGCGCCGCCTTCGATCTCGCGCGCCGGCGCCGGCGCCGCGTCTGCTCGGTGGACAAATCGAACGTCATGGAGGCGGGCGCCCTCTGGCGCGAGGAGGTGACGGCGTTGCACCGCGAGGCGTTTTCCGAGGTCGAGCTCTCGCACATGCTCGCCGACAATTGCGCGATGCAGCTCGTGCGCGCTCCCGGCCAGTTCGACGTCATCCTCACCGACAACCTCTTCGGCGACCTTCTCTCCGATTGCGGCGCCATGATCATGGGCTCGCTCGGCATGCTGCCCTCGGCCTCGCTCGGCGCCGCCGACGCCGCGGGCCGCCGGCGAGCGCTCTACGAACCCGTCCATGGCAGCGCCCCCGACATCGCCGGACAGGGCATCGCCAATCCGCTCGGCGCCATTTTGAGCTTCGCCATGGCGCTCCGCCTCACCTTCGAGCGCCCCGCCGAGGCGAAGCTCCTCGAAGACGCGGTGGCGGCGGCCCTGGCCTCCGGAGTGCGCACCGCGGACATCATGGAAGCGGGCGCGCGCCGGGTCACGACCGCCGAGATGGGCAGCGCGGTCTTGGCGAGCCTCTCGCGCCTTCTGACTTAAAAGCGCGCGATTGTCCCTCAGAAGTAGCACTGCTCTGCATGCCCCGATCGCGCTGGTTTTGATTTCGCCCCATCCCGCGCCGGAACGCTCTTCCCGGCCGCCTGTTTCGAGTCATGAGCGAAGCGCGCCGCTGGCAGCGGCCGCGAACTGGAAACGGAAAGAGGTGGCGCATGGCGACCTGGCAATCCGGCCGCTCCGGCAGGCCGCAGACGAATCACTGGCAGGACTGGATCAATCTCCTCCTGGCCATCTGGCTCTTCATCTCGCCCTGGGTGCTGAATTTCGGCAGCGCGCCGGCGACCCAGACCGCAGGCGGCGCCGCGGGCGCCCCGCCGCCCGGCGGCGTCATGACCGGCAACGCGGCCTGGGACGCCTGGGTGCTCGGCGTCATCATCGGCCTCGTCGCGATCAGCGCTATCGCCCAGCTCGCCCCCTGGCAGGAATGGGTGAACCTCGTCCTCGGCGTCTGGGTCTTCATCGCCCCTTGGATCCTCTCCTTCAGCGGCTTGCGCAATGCCGCCTGGGACCATTGGATCGTCGGTTTTCTCGTCTTCATCTTCGCGATCTGGAACCTGTCGACCGTCCGCGTCGTGCCGGTAGATGTCGTGCATGCGGGCGACCGGCCGGGCCGGCCGACCGAGCCCCCCGGCATTTGAGCTAGACCTCGGCGAGGCGCCGGGCGATCTCCTCGCCGCGGTGCAAGGCCGGGACGACGCCCCGCCTGAGGCACGCCAGCGATCCCGCGGCGACGCCCCAGGCGAGGGCGCTTTCCGCATTCCGCGTCGCCGCCCAGCGCGCGGCGAAGGCGCCGGCGAAGGCATCGCCGGCGCCGGTCGTGTCGACGGCCGCCACATCGAGGGCCGGCCGGGCGAGAGGCGCCGCGCCGCGAGCCGCCATGAGGGCGCCGCGGCGGCCGAGCGTAAGGATCGCCGCGCGGCCGAGCCGGGCAACCAGCGCCACCGCGACATCCTCGGGCGAGGCGCCGGCGCCGCAGCCCGCGAGCGCGCCGCCTTCGATCTCGTTGACGACCAGGAAATCGGTGAGCTCCCAGAGCGCCTCGGGCAAGGCGCCGGAGGGCGGCGCCGGAGCCGCGTTGAGAAGGGTGGCGGCGCCCGCCGCCCGGGCGAGGGCGAAGGCGCGGAGCGTCGCCTCCGGCGGCGTTTCGAGCTGCGCCAGGACGAGGCCGGCGCGCGCGATCCGGGCGGCGGCGCGATCCACATCCTCGGCCGACAGGGTGGCGTTGGCGCCGGGAGCAACCGTGATCGCGTTGCGGCCGGCGGCGTCGACGAGAATGAGCGCCGCGCCGGTCGCGGCCTCCGCCCGCGTCGCCACCGCCTCGGCGTCGATTCCTTCGGCGCGCCACAGCGCCCGCGCCGCAGCGCCATGCGCGTCGGCGCCGAGCGCGGCGATGATGGCCACGGCGGCGCCGCAGCGCGCCGCCTGCACCGCCTGGTTGCTTCCCTTGCCGCCATGCGATTCGAGATAGCCGTCGCCCATCCGCGTCTCCCCGGGACGCGGGAAGCGATCGACCCGCATTCCGATGTCGCGGTTGTAGCTGCCGATCACGACGATCCGGGGATTATCCGCCATTCCGCCGCCCATCCGCCATGGAACCCGCTCACCCGGCCCGCGTTCAGTTCCCGACCTGCCAGCGTATCACGCGCAAGGTCGCGGGTGATCAGGAGCATGCGATGAACGGCTTCCTCGTCGGCATCCTCAACGTCTTGAACCAGCTCTTGGCGATCTTCCTCATCGTCTCCGGGACGATCGCCGGCGTCCATGGGCGGTTCGAGCCCTATTACGGCGCCTATGGGCCGCCTCAGAGCTGGGAGGCGGTGATCGGCGGCGTCATCGGCTTCGTCTGCGGCATCATCGCCGCCGGCCTCATCTGCGGCTTCGTCGCGCTCATCATTACGATCAGCCGCGAGCTCAACCTCATCCGCGACCGCCTCGCCTATCCGCCGATCGTCAGCGCGCCGCCGCCCCGGATCTGAGCCGCCCCGCGATCGATCGCGAACAGCTTCGCCCCGGGGCCTGCCGCGCGGAAGACGAGGGGCGCCGAGGGAAGCGGCGCGAAGGGGCCGCCGCCGGCGAAGAGGACATAATCATATTGTGCGAGCGCTCTGCCCACGCGCCCGCCGGGATCGGACCGCCCGGCGACGAGAACATCCCAGAACTCGCCGGGTGAGGCGAGGCTCGCCAGCGCCGCGTAACGCGGGCGCAACCGCAAGGGCTGCTGGCCCGGATCAGCGAAGAGCGTTGGCACGAAGGCGTCGGCGGCGATCACGGCAAGGGCGGCGATATGGGCGACCGGCGGCCCGCGGCGCGGCACGTGAATGGCGTCCGGCGCATAGGCGACGGCGACGCGGCTCCCTTTCGGCACATGCGTCAGCGCCGCGGCGAGCGGCGCCAGCGCGCGCTCATCCGCGGTCCAGACCGCGGCGACGACGGCGATGCGGGCGACGAAGAGAAGGGCGAGGCCGCCGGCGATGACGCGGCGGAAAGGCAGCCTGACCTGCGCCTTCGTGGCGGCGATGAGGAGGATGGCGAGGATGAGCGGCATGCGATGGTCGACCCCCGCCGCCCCGAAAATGCGGTTCGGCATCGCGATCTGCGCCGCGAGCAGCAGCAGCAGTGGCGCCGTCATGGCCGGATGCAGCTTGACCATGCGCCGCCAGCCGCCGAGGACGAAGAGAAGGGCGAGCAGCAGGAAGCTCGCGACGTCGAACCAGGGCACATAATTGTCGACGATGCTGAAGGCGATATCGAACTTGCGGACGAAGCGGCTGTAGAGGATGGGGCCGGAGCCGCCGGAATGACCCGCGGCGAGGAAGAGCGCGACCGGGAGGATGAATTGCGCGCCGGCCGCCGCGAGAGCCCGCAGCCGCGATCTTCCGCTTTCTGCGCCGCGCTCCCGCCACAAGCCCAGCTCGTAGCCGAGGATCATGAGCGCATAAGCGCCGAAGGCGAAGAGGTGCGAGAGATAGATCGCCGAGGCGAAGAGGGCCGCGAGGAAGTGCCTCGCGGGCGCGGCGCGTCGGCGGAGATGCACCCACAGGGCGAAGGCCACGAGCGCCAAGCCCGTGCCGAAGAGGAAGTTGCCGAAGCCCCAGAGCAGCGCGCGATTGTAGAGGAGGAGAAAGGCGAGGCAGGCCCAGGCGCTCCAGCGCTGGAACAGGACGCGATGCAGCGCCGCCGTCCCGCCGGCAAGGAGCAGAAACGTCAAAAGGAGAAAGGCCTTGCCCGCCCATGCGAGCGGCATGATTCGAGCGAGCAGCGGCACGATCGCGTCCATGGCGAGATCGGGAATCGGCCGCCAGACGATCGCGTAGGCCTCGGCGAGCGCGGGCGAGGCCGTCGCCGCCGCGATGATATGCATCCGCGCCATGTGATTGGGCCAATCGACCAGCGGCAGGTTGCCGACGCAGAGGATCGGGACCGCCGCGATTAAAAAGCACAGGGCAAAAAGCGCGGCGAAGCGCGCGGGCGCGAGGCCGGCGCACGCCTGCGATGCGAGCGGCGCCGCGCTCCCGGAGGAGACCGCAGCGCTCTCCCCTTGCTCCGTCCAGATCATTGCCGCGTTGCTGCCAGATCGCCCGGCCCCTGGCAAGCGCCGCGCCTCGCCCGGGTGCGACAACTTTGCCAAGCCTCGCGTAGCGCCGAGTGTTCGCGACGAGCCATTCTTGAGAACTTCCCCGTACCCTCCTTGCGCGGGTGACAGTATTCGCCGGCCCGGGGGCGGCGAGCATTGCTTGAACAGAGGGGGTAGACGATGTTCCAGACCACCACGAAAACGGCGGCGGCGCTCGGCCTTGCCGGGCTGATGCTTGCGGCGAGCTGGTCGGTCGCCGGAGCCGCGCGCTCGGCCGACGAGACAAAGGCCTTCGTCGAGCGTGCCGTGGCGCATATCAAGGATGTGGGCGAGGAGAAAGCTTTCGCCGATTTCAGCCGTCCCAATGGCGGCTTCGTCGATGGCGAGCTCTACATGTTCTGCTACGCCTCGGACGGGGTGAACAAGGCGCATGGCGCCAATCCGAGCTTCGTGGGCAAGAATCTCCTCGGCGTCAAGGACCCGGACGGCGTCCAGGTCAATGCCGAGATCATCAAGGTCGGCATGTCGCAGGGATCGGGCTGGGTCGACTTCAAATGGCCGAACCCGGTCTCGAAGAAGATCGAGGCCAAATCGGCCTATGTCTTCAAGGTCGGCGACCGCACGGTCCGCGGCTCCGGCTACTACAAGGGTTAGGCAGTCCCGGTTGGGGCGGCGCGGGACGGGGTGCCGCCTCCGCCGGACGGCCATTCGCATGCGGCCACGGCCGCCAAAGCCGCCTGGAGTTCCGTCAATGCGGAAGCTCTACGACCTGCCGCTCTGGTCGAAAATCCACATTCCGCCGCTCGTCGTGCTTGCGGCGCTGCTCGGTGTCGCGGCCAGCTCGAAGGTGCGCGCAAGACCTTTGCCGCCTATCGCGACGGCGCGCTCCAAGCGATCGACACGGCAAAGCTCGACGCCGCTTATGGCGCCATGATGATGGGCGCGGTCGAAGACCAGTTCAAAACGCTGCGCCGCGAGCTCGACGCGCTCGGCGCCGATCTGCAGAGGGAGCGCGTCGGCATCGTCGCGGCGATGAGCCCGGATGCCGCGGCCACACGCTTGCAATTCCTGCTCGCCCTTGCCGCCGCGACCGTGCTTTCGATCGTCATCGCGCTCATCGTCGCGCGGCTCATCGCGAAACCGGTGCTTCGCCTCACCGGCATCATGGGCGCCCTGGCGCGCGGCGACACCTCCATCGCAATCCCGGATGCCGCCCGGGGCGACGAGATCGGCGCCATGGCACGCGCCCTCGAGATCTTCAAGGCCGGGGCCCTCGAGAAGGCCTCGCTCGAAGCCGAGGTGGAAGCCGAGCGCGCGCGCCGGACGGCCCGGCAGCAGGCGGTAGAGACGCTTCTCGCCGGTTTCGACCTCTCGATGCGCGGCTCGCTCGCCGAACTCGCCGGCGCCGCGGGAGCGATGCAGAAATCCTCGGCGGCGATGGCGGAGATCGCCGCGCGGGACGACGGCGCAATCGGCGGGCGTCTCCGGCGCCTCCGAGCAGGTCTCGCAAAGCGTCCAGACCCTGGCGGCGGCGACCGAGGAGCTGGCCGCCTCGGTCGCCGAAGTCGGCTCGCAAGTGGCGCGCTCCGCCGAGATCGCCGGCCGCGCCGCGGCGGAAGCCGGCGCCACCGATGCGACGATCCAGGGCCTCGCTGCCGCATCTGAGAAGATCGGCGAGGTGGTGAAGCTCATTCAGTCGACCGCCAACCAGACCAACCTCCTCGCCCTCAACGCGACGATCGAGGCGGCGCGGGCCGGCGACGCCGGGCGCGGCTTCGCCGTCGTCGCCGGCGAGGTGAAGAGCCTTGCCGGCCAGACCGCGAGGGCGACCGAGGAGATCGCGGGGCAGATCGGCGAGATCCAGCGCGTGACGCAGCAGGCGGTCGCGGCGATCCGCACGATCGGCGCCACGATCACCGAGATGAACGGCATCGCCGTGGCGGTCGCATCGGCGGTCGAGCAGCAATCGGCGTCAACGCGCGAGATCACGCGCAGCACGCAGGACGCAGCGCGCGGCACGAGCGAGGTCTCCGTCAACATCGCCGGCGTCAGCGACGGTGCGGGAAAGACCGGCACCGCCGCCGAAGTGGTGACGACGGCCGAGGCGCTCGGCCGCCAATCGGCGCGACTGCACGAGGAAATCGACCAGTTCCTCGCCGCGATCCGCGCCGCCTGTGCGGCGCGGCAGAGCCGCTCAGAGCAGGGCGGCGAGGACGGCGTTGAGGCGCTGCCGCCCGGCCGCCGTCGCGCCGAGGCCCTCGGCGTCGAGGCGCAGAAACCCGCCTTCGACGAGGCGGGCGAGCGATCCCGCATCGAGCAGCGCTTCGGGATCGGCGCCGCATTCGCGGCGGAAGCGGGCGCGCGGCACGCCTTCGGCGAGGCGGAGCCCCATCATGAGCATCTCGCGGAGCCGCTCCGCGGGCGCGATAGCGATGCGCTCGGCGGTGCCATGCCCCTCCGCCTCGACCGCCGCGAGCCAAGTCTCGGGCGCCCGCAGCTGGCGCGTCGCAATCTTCCTCGCCCCCGCGGTGAGGCGGCCATGCGCGCCAGGGCCGATGCCGAGGTAGTCGCCGTAGCGCCAATAGACGAGGTTGTGGCGGCTCTCCGCGCCGGGGCGGGCGTGGTTCGAGATCTCGTAGGCGGGCAGGCCGGCGGCGGCAAGGCGCTCCTGCGTCAGCTCGAAGAGTTCGCCGGAAAGATCGTCCTCCGGCATGGCGAAATCGCCGCGGGCATAGGCCGTCGCGAAGGCCGTGCCCGGCTCGATCGTGAGCTGATAGAGCGACAGGTGATCGCCGGCGAGCGCAAGGGCGCGGTCCAGCTCCCGCCGCCAGGCGGCGACGCTCTGTCCCGGCCGCGCATAGATGAGGTCGAAGGAGAAGCGCGGGAAATGCTGCCGCGCGAGCGCGAGCGCCGCCAGCGCCTCATCGAGGCTGTGGCGGCGCCCGAGGAAGGCGAGCGCTTCCGGATCGAGCGCCTGCACCCCGAGGGAGACGCGGGTGACGCCGACCGCGCGGAAATCGGCGAAGCGCGCGGCCTCGACCGAGCCCGGATTGGCTTCGAGCGTCACTTCGAGATCGCCGGCAAGGCGCCAATGCTGCGCGACGCGTTCCAGCACCGCCGCCGCCGTCGCCGCCGCCATCAGCGACGGCGTGCCGCCGCCGAAGAAGACCGAGGAGACGGTCCGCCCCGCCGTCTCTTCGGCATAGTGGTCGAGCTCGGCGAGGAGCGCGCGCCGCCAAGCCCCCTGATCGACGCTGGCGCGCACATGGCTGTTGAAGTCGCAATAGGGACATTTCGAGGCGCAGAACGGCCAGTGGATGTAGACGGCCAAGGGAGTCGCCTCACCCTGCCCGTCCGAGTGATGCCTCTCCCCTCTTCCCGCGATATCCCTCTCCCTTGCGGGGAGAGGGCAGGGTGGGGGGCCGCCACCGTCGTGGCATAATCCAGCGAACGCGCCAAGCGGAACCATACCCTCACCCTCCCCGCTGCGCGGTTCCCCTCGCTCTCCCCGCCGGGGCGAGGGAGGCGGATGCGAAGGACGTCGACGCGAAGCACGCCGCGACGAGCTTCGCGAAGGCATCGGCGCGGTGGCTGATCCGGTGCTTCTCCTCCGGGTCCATCTCGCCGAAGGTCATGGCGCCGCCCGCCGGGACGAAGATGGGATCGTAACCGAAGCCGCGAAGCCCGCGCGGCGGCCAGACGAGGCGGCCATGGACCTCGCCGCGGAATGTCTCGGCATGGCCGTCGGGCCAAGCGAGCGCGAGGGCGGCAACGAAATGGGCGCGGCGGTCGAGCGTGCCGGCGAGCCCCTCCTCGACGCGGCGCATGGCCGCGGCGAAATCCTTCTCCGGCCCCGCCCAGCGCGCCGAATAGATGCCGGGATCGTCGCCGAGCGCCGGCACGACGAGGCCGGAATCATCGGCGAGGGCGGGCAGGCCGCTCCCTTCGGCCGCAGCGCGCGCCTTCAGCTCGGCGTTCTTCTCGAAGCTCGCGCCCGTCTCCTCGGGCTCGGCGAGGCCCAGCGCGCCCGCGGCAAGGACGGCGATGCCGAAGGGGCGCATCAGCGCTTCGAGCTCGCGCAGCTTGCCAGGATTGTGGCTGGCAAGGACGAGGCGGTCGCCGGTGAAGCGCCGGGGCATCGCGGTTCAGCTTCGGCCGAGGCCGACGGCCCGGCGCTGCGCCGTGACGAGCTCGCCGATGCCCTTGCGGGCGAGCGCCAGCATTGTCGCGAAGCTCGCCTCGTCGAAGGCTTGCCGCTCCGCCGTGGCCTGGATCTCGACGATGCCGCCGCGGCCGGTCAGGACGAAATTGGCGTCGGCGACGGCGATCGAATCTTCGGCGTAATCGAGGTCGAGGACGGGCATGTTGCCATGGAGCCCGCACGAGACCGCGGCGACGGAATCGGTGAGCGGCAAGGCGGCGATGGCGCCGCTCTCGACGAGCTTGCGCAGCGCCAGGTGGAGCGCGACATAGCTGCCGGTGATGGCCGCGGTGCGCGTGCCGCCATCGGCCTGCAGAACGTCGCAATCGATGCGCACCTGCCGCTCGCCGAGCGCGGCAAGATCGGTCACGGCGCGGAGCGAGCGGCCGATGAGGCGCTGAATCTCCTGGGTGCGGCCGCTCTGTTTGCCGCGCGCCGCCTCGCGCTCGGTGCGCGTGTGCGTCGAGCGCGGCAGCATGCCGTATTCCGCGGTGACCCAGCCGCGGCCGGTGTTGCGCAGGAAGGGCGGCACGCGCTCCTCTATGCTCGCCGTGCACAGCACATGCGTGTCGCCGAAGCGGGCGAGGCAGGAGCCTTCGGCATATTTGGCGCAGCCCGGCTCGAGCAGGACCGGGCGCATCTGGTCGGCGGCGCGGCCGGAAGGTCGCATAGCGGCTCCATGAGGATGGCGGCGGACGGCGGAAGCTAGTGCGCCGCGGCCGCGGCGTCCAGCGCCGCCGCCCGGCTCGCGGCAGGCGGCATCGAGTTGACGGTCCCGACCACCGTTCCTACATTCCGCACGCCGGCGGCCGGATGCGGCCGCCGGCACGAGATTTGGCGACATGAAGGCGAATTCGCAACCGCTCATCACCGAGCTCAACGAGCGCAGCCGCGACATCTTCCGTCACATCGTCGACGCCTATGTCGAGACGGGAGAGCCGATCGGCTCGCGCACGCTGTCGCGCCGCCTCAACCAGAACCTCTCGCCGGCGACGATCCGCAACGTCATGGCCGATCTCGAAGAGGCGGGGCTCCTCATGGCGCCGCACACTTCGGCCGGCCGCATTCCGACCGATGTCGGCTTGCGGCTCTTCGTGCACGGCCTCCTCGAAGTGGGCGGCATCTCCGAGGACGAGCGGCGCAGCATCGACAGCCAATGCGCTGCCGCCGGCAAGAGCGTCGCGCAGGCGCTCGAAGAGGCGACGGCGATGCTTTCCGGCCTCTCGCATTGCGCAGGGCTCGTCGTGGCGCCGAAGACCGAGCGCCCGTTGAAGCATCTCGAATTCGTCCATCTGGGGCCGGGACGCGCCCTCGTCGTCATGGTCACCGATGACGGGCTCGTCGAGAACCGCGTCATCGACGTGCCGCTCGGCCTGCCGCCGGCGACGCTGGTGGCGGCCAGCAACTACCTCAACGCCCGCCTCGTCGGCCGCACGCTCGACGAGGCGAAGGCGGCGATCGGCGCCGATATCGAGAGCGACCGCGCGCAGCTCGACGAGCTGACGAAGAAGCTGGTCGAGGCCGGGCTGGCGACGCTCGCCGGCGGCGGCAAGGACAGCGCCCTCATCGTGCGCGGCCAGGCGCGGCTGCTCGAAGACGTGACGGCGCTCACCGATCTCGAGCGGCTGCGCGCCCTCTTCGAGGCGCTCGAGACGAAGGAATCGATGCTGCGCCTCCTCGAGGCCACGCGCGCCGGCGAAGGCGTCCAGATTTATATCGGCGCGGAGAATCCGCTCTTCGGCGTCTCCGGCTGCTCGATGATCGTCGCCCCCTACCAGAACAGCCGCGAGCAGATCGTCGGCGCGATCGGCGTCATCGGCCCGACGCGCATCAACTACGCGCGCATCATTCCGATGGTCGACTACACGGCCAAGGTGATCGGGCGGGTGCTCGGGTAGATCCGGGCCGCGCCCGGAACCATTTCATCACGAACCCAACCTTCGGCAAATCAGTTGGACGGAACACGGCATCATGGATGAGAAGAAGAACGGCAATGGCGCGGCTCCCAACGAGACGCCGGAGCCGGCGCCCGCCAACGAGAACGCGACCGCGGCGCCGGCGCCCAGCCTCGAGGAGCGCCTCGCGGCAGCGGAGGCGCAGGCCGCCGAGATGAGCGAGAAGGCGCTGCGCGCTCTCGCCGAGGTCGAGAACACGCGGCGACGGCTCGAACGCGAGCGCGACGAGGCGCGCAAATACGCGGCGAGCAATTTCGCGCGCGACTTGCTCTCGCCCTCCGACAATCTGCGGCGGGCCCTCGCGAGCGTGCCGCCGGGCGCGGTGAAGGACGAGGTGACGCGCAACCTCCTCGCCGGCGTCGCCGCCACCGAGCGCGAGCTCCTCGCCGCCTTCGAGAAGCACGGGATCAAGCGCATCGATCCGAAGGGCGAGCGCTTCGACCACAATTTCCATCAGGCGATCTTCGAGGCGGAGAACACGGGCAAGCCCGCCGGCACCATCGTCGAGGTGCTGCAGCCGGGCTACATCCAGTACGACCGCCTGCTGCGCCCGGCGATGGTCGGCGTCGCCAAGGGCCCCGTCGCCGCGGCCGAGCCGGCGAAACCCGCCGAAGCGCCGCTGCCCGCGGCGCCGGAGGAGCGCGGCCAGAGCGAGCCGCCGAAGCCGGGAGACCGCGTCGACACCATGGCATGATGCGGCGCCGGTCGCGCGGCCATCCCGCGAAAGACGCGATCGCGACCGTTGTATGGGATCACCGGCTTCCCATATAAACCCTGCACTCGCAAGGGGCATGAACTTGCACGAGGCTATTCCAAGATTCATCACTCAAGGGGGTGTCGCGGTGCCCCCGCGGGCCGCTGCACCCTGCTGCTAAGAAGAGGTTGACATGAGCAAAGTCATCGGCATCGATCTGGGCACGACGAATTCCTGCGTCGCCGTCATGGAAGGCAAGGCGGCGAAGGTGATCGAGAATGCCGAGGGCGCGCGCACGACGCCCTCGATGGTCGCCTTCACCGAAGGCGGCGAGCGCCTCGTCGGCCAGGCGGCGAAGCGCCAGGCGGTGACCAACCCCGAGAACACCTTCTTCGCCATCAAGCGCCTCATCGGCCGCCGCTACAACGACCCGATGGTGAAGAAGGACGTCGATCTCGTCCCCTACAAGATCATCGCCGGCGACAATGGCGACGCCTGGGTCGACAGCCGCGGCAAGAAGCACTCGCCTTCCGAGATCAGCGCCTTCATTCTTCAAAAAATGAAAGAGACGGCCGAGAACTACCTCGGCGAGAAGGTGACGCAGGCGGTCATCACCGTCCCCGCCTATTTCAACGACAGTCAGCGCCAGGCGACGAAGGACGCCGGCAAGATCGCCGGCCTCGAAGTCCTGCGCATCATCAACGAGCCGACCGCCGCCGCCTTGGCCTACGGCATGGAGAAGAAGGGGAGCGGCACGATCGCGGTCTACGACCTCGGCGGCGGCACCTTCGACATCTCGATCCTCGAGATCGGCGACGGCGTCTTCGAGGTGAAGTCGACGAACGGCGACACCTTCCTCGGCGGCGAGGATTTCGACAAGAAGATCATCGACTACCTCGCCGACGAGTTCCGGAAGGAGCAGGGCATCGACCTGCGCAACGACCGCCTCGCCCTCCAGCGCCTCAAGGAGGCGGCGGAGAAGGCCAAGATCGAGCTCTCCTCCTCGATGCAGACCGAGGTCAACCTGCCCTTCATCACCGCCGACCAGACGGGGCCGAAGCACCTCAACATCAAGCTGACGCGGGCGAAGCTCGAAGCGCTCGTCGACGACCTCATCCAGAAGACCGTCGAGCCCTGCCGCAACGCCCTCAAAGATGCCGGCCTCAAGGCCTCGGAGATCCAGGAGGTCATCCTGGTGGGCGGCATGACGCGCATGCCGAAGGTCATCGAGACGGTGAGGCAGATCTTCGGCAAGGACCCGAACCGCTCGGTCAATCCCGACGAGGTGGTCGCCATCGGCGCCGCCATCCAGGCCGGCGTCTTGAAAGGCGAGGTGAAGGACGTCCTCCTCCTCGACGTGACGCCCCTCTCGCTCGGCATCGAGACGCTGGGCGGCGTCTTCACGCGCCTCATCGACCGCAACACGACGATCCCGACCAAGAAGAGCCAGACCTTCTCGACCGCCGAGGACGGGCAGACCGCGGTGACGATCCGCGTCTTCCAGGGCGAGCGCGAGATGGCGGCCGACAACAAGCTCCTGGGCCAGTTCGACCTCGTCGGCATCCCGCCGGCGCCGCGCGGCATGCCGCAGATCGAGGTGACCTTCGACATCGACGCCAACGGCATCGTCAACGTCTCGGCCAAGGACAAGGCGACCGGCAAGGAGCAGCAGATCCGCATCCAGGCCTCGGGCGGCCTTAGCGACGCCGATATCGAGCGCATGGTGAAGGACGCCGAGGCGCATGCCGCCGAGGACAAGAAGAAGCGCGAGCTCATCGAGGCCAAGAACCGCGCCGAGGCGGCGATCCACGACGCCGAGAAGGCCTTGAAGGAGGCGGGCGACAAGGCGGCCGCATCCGACCGCGATTCCGTCGAGGCGGCGGTGAAGGAGGTCCGCGACGCGGTCGCCTCGGAGAACATCGAGACAATCAAGAGCAAGACCGACGCCCTCATGCAGGCGCTGATGAAGATCGGCGAGGCCATGTACAAGGCGAGCCAGGCCGCGACCGGCGAGGCCGGCGCGGCGGCGGGCGGCGCCGCCGGCGCCGGCCCGGGCTCGGGCGCAGAGACGCGCAAGCCCGACGACAAGGTGGTCGACGCCGATTTCGAGGAGGTCGACGACCAGAAGAAGCACCGGGCGTAACGAGAGGAGGCGGATGGGGGCTCTGCCCTCCTGCGGCAGAGGATCCCGTCCGCGGCGGTTTTTACGAAGGTTTCACCACGAAGGCACGAAGACACGAAGGGACCCGCGTCTTGCGTGAAGCGCATTCTTTATTGGCATCGATCGCGCATGGCGGCGCAGCCTGATGGTCTCCGGCGCTGCGCGCCGGCACGACTTTGTGTCTTCGTGCCTTCGTGTCTTCGTGGTGAAAAAATGAGAAGCGATTGGCAGGGCTGAGCAGGCGGGACGCGAAGACGGGGCGCGATGGCGAAGCAGGACTTTTACGAGACGCTGGGCGTATCGCGGGGCGCCAGCGCCGAAGAGGTGAAGAAGGCCTACCGCAAGCTCGCGATGCAGTGGCACCCGGACCGCAATCCGGGCGACAAGGCGGCCGAGCAGCGCTTCAAGGACGTGAACGAGGCCTATGACGTCCTCAAGGACGAGCAGAAGCGCGCGGCCTATGACCGCTTCGGCCACGCCGCCTTCGAGAATGGCGGCGGCCGGCCGGGAGCCGGCGATTTCGGCTTCGGCCAGGGCGGCTTCGCCGACATCTTCGACGAGATGTTCGGCGAGTTCATGGGCACGCGCCGCGGCGGGGCGGGCTCGGGCCGCGGCTCCGACCTCCGCTACAACATGGAGATCAGCCTCGAAGAGGCGTTCCGCGGCAAGCAGGCGACGGTGCGCGTGCCGACCCTCGCGCAATGCGAGGCCTGCGCGGGCTCGGGCGCCGAGGCGGGATCGAAGCCCGTCACCTGCCCCACTTGCCGCGGCTCCGGCCGGGTGCGCGCCCAGCAGGGCTTCTTCACCATCGAGCGCACCTGCCCCGCCTGCCAGGGGGCGGGGCGCGTCATCGAGAATCCGTGCCGCGCCTGCGCCGGGCAGGGCCGCGTCCGCAAGGAGAAGACTTTGGCCGTCTCGATCCCGCCCGGGGTCGAGGACGGGACGCGCATCCGCCTTGCCGGCGAGGGCGAGGTCGGCGTGCGCGGCGCCAGCCCGGGCGACCTCTATATCTTCGTCTCGGTCGCCCCGCACCGCCTCTTCCAGCGCGACGGCGCCAACATCCATTGCCGCGTGCCGATCCCGATGGTGACGGCGGCCTTGGGCGGCGCCATCGAGGTGCCGACCATCGACGGCAACCGCGCCCGCGTCACCGTCCCCGCCGGCACGCAAACGGGCCACCAGTTCCGCCTCAAAGGCAAGGGCATGAGCGTCCTGCGCTCGACGGCGCGCGGCGACATGTACATCCAGGCCGTCATCGAGACGCCGGTCAACCTGACGAAGAAGCAGCAGGAGCTCCTGCGCGAATTCGAGCGCGCCAATGGCGACGGCCGCGAGACCAGCCCCGAAAGCGCCGGCTTCTTCGCAAGGGTGAAGGAGTTCTTCGAGGATCTGCGGGAATAGCCCCGGCGCGGCCGCTGGATTGCTTCGCTCCGCTCGCAATGACGGCGACCTTTCCCGTCATCGCGAGCCCCGCGGGTCCGGCCGGAGGCCGGCCCGAGGACAGGCTCCGGCGAAGCGATCCAGCCCTGCGGCACGGGGCTGGAGAATCGGGCGCGCAAGAGGGCGGCGGGGGGCGAGAACGAAGCGGCCCGCGGTCTACATCATGGCGAGCCGGCGCAACGGCACGCTTTATACCGGCGTCACCTCCAACCTGCCGCAGCGCGTTCATCAGCACCGCGAGTCCTTGGTCCCGGGCTTCGCGGCGCGCTACGGCTGCAAAACTCTCGTCTGGTACGAGATCTTCGACGAGATGCTGCCCGCCATCGCCCGCGAGAAGCAGATCAAGGCGGGCTCGCGCGCCAAGAAGCTGGCCCTCATCGAAACGCTCAACCCCGATTGGCGCGATCTCTACGGCGATCTGATTTGAAGCGGCGGCGGCCCCTCGACTGCTTCGCTCGGCTCGCAGTGACGGCGACAGACGGCGGCGGGGCGAGGGGCGGCGGCCATGGCGACGCGCGTTGGAGTGGAACAGCGCCTTAATCGATGCGTTGGCGCAGTATCACAGAGGAAAGGTGCGCTCCCATGATTTTCCGTCCCTCCTCGCTCATCCTCGCCTTGGCCGCGCTCGGCGCCCTCGGCGCCTGCTCGACGCGCGGCGAGAGCACGGCCAGCGCGACGACCCCGGCGCCGTCGAGCGCCGCCACGGTGACGACGCCCTCGACGACGACCACCGTCACCCCCGGCACCACCGTCATCACGCCCAATTCCGGCACCAGCACGGCGATCGTCCCGGCCACCCGCCTCACCGCCAACGAGATCGACCACATCGTCATGGGCAACACGATCTCGGGCACGACGAAGAGCGGCCAGCCCTACTACATGAAGTTCATGCAGGGCGGCGAGGTGACCTACCATCAGGGCGGCAACTACACCGCCGCCGGCACCTGGCGCGTCTCGCCCAATGGCGAGCTCTGCACGCGCTTCGGCACGATCGCCAACGGCGCCGAGCAATGCTACACGCTCTACCACAACGCCAACGTCACCAACGGCTATGTCTATGAGCGGCCGGACGGGCAGCCGGTCGGCCAGTTCGTGGTGACGCCGGGCGCGTAGCCCGGCCCCTCTCCGCCACGAAGTGGGGGAGAGGCGGAGGTGAGGGTGGCGGCGCCGCGTGCGCGGCCTTCGCTCCGGCCTCTCCGCCCCCCACCGGGGCGGAGAGGAGCAGGTGCGCCGCGGTCCTGTGAGCCGCCTCACAGGCAAGACCGGCGGGGCGCGGCAGGATGGCGTCATCGATTGCCGATGAGGCCCGCCGATGTCCTCCGTTCCGCGCAGCACCCTCGGGCTCGCCCGCCGCGCCCTGCTGCCCGAGATCTCCGACGAGCTCTTCGCCGTCCTCGCCTTCGCCCTCCTCGGGCTGTGGCTCGCCCTCAGCCTCGTCGCTCTTCTCCCCGCCCTGCCCGAGGCGCTGGCGGCGGCGCCGGGCTGAGCCCCGCTCAGGCGGAGGCGAGGCCGAAGACCTCCTCGGGCTCGTTGAGGCCCTTCACCGGGTGGAACCCCAGCGAGACGACGGGCTGACCCGCGGCCAGCGCAAACTCCCGCGACAGCAGCAGCGGCCGGTCGAGGCGCTTCGTCAGGCTTTCGAGGCGGAAGGCGAGGTTGACGGCGGGGCCGATCGCGGTGAAGTCGAGGCGGTCGGCGGCGCCGACATTGCCGAAGATGATCTCGCCCAGATGGAGGCCGACGCCGATGCGGATGGCGACGCGACCCGCGGCGAGGCGCGCCCGGCTCAACGCCTCGATGCGGCGGAGCGCCTCGCCCGCCGCGGCGAGCGCCGCCCGCGCCGCCGCCGCGTCGCCCGCCCCGTCGACGGCGAAGATCGCCAGCATGCCGTCGCCGACGAATTTCAGGACCTCGCCGCCGGCGCCCTGCACCGGCGCCGCCACCGCGTCGAAATAGTCGTCAAGGAGGCCGATCAGCTCCTCGCCCGGCAGGCGGTCCGAGAGATGGGTGAAGCCGCGCATGTCGCAGGCGAGAATGGCGGCGTGCATGCGCTCGCCCTCGGCGCGGCGGATCTCGCCTTCGAGGACGCGGCGCCCGGCGGTGCGGCCGAGATAGATTTCGAGCAGCGTCCCGGCGATGAAGCGCATGGCGCGCGCCTCGATGACGGTGGCGATCGCCGGGCGGATGGCGTCCATGCGCGCGATCTCGGCCTCGGCGAAGCCGCCCGGCCGGTCCGTCGTCCAGGCGAGCGACTGATGGCGGCCGTTGAAGAAGGTGAGCGGGCAGGCATAGTAGTCGGTGGCGCCGTGGCGCCGCAGCGTCGCCAGCAGCGGGTAGGGCGCCATCGTCATCTCGTCCTCGAGGCGGAAGCGCACGGTGGCGCCGTGCTCGGTGACGGGCCGGATGGGGCTCTCCAGGTAGTCGGCGGTGAGCTGCGCGCCGTGGTCGACGCGCAGCACCTCGGTGACGCGGCGCTGGCGGTACCAGCGGAAGGCGAAGCCCAGGATCTGCGGGTGGAGCGTCCGCACCGTGACGTTGACGCGCGACAGCGGCAGCCCGTCGCCGACGAGGCGCCAGCACAGCTCGTCGAAGAACTCGGCGTCGCGATGGACGCGCCGGCCCTCGTTGAGGAGCCAGGTCAGCACCGGCGGCTCGCTGAGCGGCGTGCCGGCGCTGGCGATGCGGCGGATGACGGCGATGAGGCCGTGGCTCTCGCCGGCGATCGGCGGCAGATGCGGCTCGGGCGGCGCCGCGGCGGGCTCGGAACGGGGCAGGGGATCGGACACGGCGCCTATTCCGCGGCTTCGTGCTCGGGTTTGGCGCGCGGCGCCCGGCGGCCCGCGGTGACGGCGGCGGGCTCGCGCGGCGCGAGGACGGCGAGCAGCCTTTCGCGCAGCTCCTTCAGCTTGCCCTCGTGGTCGACTTTGAGGCCGAAGATGTTCTTGACGTAGAAGACGTCGACGACCTTCTCGCCGTAAGTCGAGATCTTGGCGCTCGAAATCTGCAGGTTGATCGCCGTCAGCGCCCGCGTCAGCTCGAAGAGCAGGCCCGGCCGGTCGCGGCCGTTCACCTCGACGACGGTGTGGCCGAGGCTCGCCTTGTTGTCGATGAGGACGCGCGGCGTCACCTCGAAGACCCTGGCCCGGCTCGGGATCGCCGCCGGCTTCGCCAGTTCGAGATGCGGCTTGACGCGGCCCGAGAGCACGCTCTCGAAGATGACGGCGAGGCGCGCCAGCTTGTCCGGCCGCGCGAAGGCGCCGCCCGCGGGGTCCTGCACCCAGAAGGTGTCGAGCGCCATGCCGTTCGCCATGGTCATGATGCGCGCGTCGACGATGTTGGCGCCGGCGATGGCGAGGGCGCCGGCGATGCGCGAGAAGAGGCCGGGATGGTCGGCGGCGTAGAGCGTCACCTCGGTGACGGCGCGCTCCGCATCGACGCGCTTCTCGAGGGTGAGGGGCGCCCCGCTCCGCTCTGCTTCGCGCATGAGGCGGGCATGGCGGGCATGCGTCTCGGCATCGAAGGAGAGCCAGTAGAAGGGATAGCCGCGCTCGAGATATGCGGCGAACTCGGCCTCGGTGAAATCCGGCAGCTTCTGCCGCGCCGCCGCCTGCGCCGCGGCGATGCGCGCATCGCGCGGCTCGGCCGAAAGGCCCCCCGACATGAGGTCGAGGGCGCGGTGGTAGAGCTCGCGCAGCAGCGCCGCCTTCCAGCCGTTCCAGGTCTTGGGCCCGACGGCGCGGATGTCGGCGACGGTGAGGACGAGGAGCAGCTTCAGCCGCTCCGGCGACTGCACCTTCTCGACGAAATCGGCGATCGTCTTCGGGTCGTCGATGTCGCGCTTGAAGGCGGTGTTGCTCATGAGCAGGTGCCAGCGCACGAGCCAGGCGACCTGCTCCGTCTCCTCGGCGGCGAGGCCGAGGCGCGGCCCCAGCTTCAGCGCCACCTGCTCGCCCAGAACCGAATGGTCGCCGCCGCGGCCCTTGGCGATGTCGTGCAGGAGGACGGCGAGATAGAGGGCGCGGCGCGAGGCGATCGAGCCGATGACGGCGCTCGACATCGGATGATCCTCGGCGAGCTCGCCGCGCTCGATGCGCGAGAGAATGCCGATCGCCATCAGCGAGTGCTCGTCCACGGTGTGGACGTGGTACATGTCGTACTGCATCTGCGCGACGACGCGGCCGAAATCGGGAATGAAGCGGCCGAAGACGCCGGCCTCGTTCATGCGCCGCAGCGCGATCTCCGGGTCCTTCTTCGAGGTCAAGACCTCGAGGAAGAGCCGGTTCGCCTCGGGATCGGCGCGCAGGCGGCCGTTCACCCGCTTCAGATTCTGCGTGATGAGGCGGAGCGCCTTCGGATGGATGTCGAGATCGTAGAGCTGCGCCGCGTGGAAGAGGCGGATGAAGTTGACGGGATCCTCGGCGAAGGCGCTGTCCCGGGCGACGGTGAGGCGGCCGCCATCGATGGCGAAGCCCTCGACGCTGCGGCGGCGGAAGGACCAGCCGCGCCAGCGGAAGCGGGGCTTGCGCTCCTGCTCGGCTTCGAGCAGCGCGCAGAAAATGCGCGTCAGGTCGCCGACATCCTTAGCGATGAGGAAATAGTGCTTCATGAAGCGCTCGACGCCGCGCGTGCCGGCATGGTCGGTATAGCCCATGCGGCGGCCGATCTCGGCCTGGACGTCGAAGGTGAGGCGCTCCTCGGCGCGGCCCGTCAGGTAGTGAAGATGGCAGCGCACGGTCGAGAGGAAATTCTGCGCCCGCGCGAAGCGCGCCGCCTCCTCCTCGGAGAGGGCGCCCTCTTCGACGAGCTTGCCGACCTCGTCGACCCGGTAAATGTATTTGGCGATCCAGAAGAGGCTCTGCAGGTCGCGCAAGCCCCCCTTCCCTTCCTTGACGTTGGGCTCGACGTGGTATCGTGAATCGCCGAGCTTCTGGTGCCGCGCGTCGCGCTCGGCGAGCTTCGCCTGGACGAACTCGCCGGCGCTGTCCTTGACGATCTCCGCCTCGAAGCGCCGCCGCAGCTCATCGAAGAGCGCGGGATCGCCCCAGACGTAGCGCGCCTCGAGCAGCGCCGTGCGGATCGTCATGTCGGCGCGGGCCTGGCGCAGGCACTCCTCGATCGAGCGCGTCGCATGGCCGATCTTGAGGCCGAGATCCCAGAGCGCGTAGAGCATGTACTCGATGACCTGCTCGGCATGCGGCGTCAGCTTGTAGGGGAGGAGGAAGAGGAGGTCGATGTCGGAGTGCGGGGCGAGCTCGCCGCGCCCGTAGCCGCCGACGGCGACGACGGCGAGGCGCTCGCCGGCGGTCGGGTTGGCGAGCGGGTAGAGGCGCGCCGCGAAATCGTGCAGCGCCCGTACCAGCTGGTCGATGAGGAAGCATTGCTCGCGCAGCGTCTGCATTGCGGCGCCGCCGGCCTCGAAGCGGCGGCGGATCTCGGCCGTGCCGGCGGCGAGCGTCGCCTTCAGCAGGGCGACGACGGGCGCGCGCGCCCCGGCGGCGACGCCGCTCTCGCGGGCGAGGGCCGCGAGCATTCCATCGAGCGTGCGCCGCTCGACGATGTCGCGCTGCTTCAGGATGACGCCCATGCCGCTCCTTATACACCAAGGCGAGGCGATGAGCCCGCCCTTGCCGCCCGATCCCCCATATGGCGACGCGCCCGCATGCCGGCCATGGGGCGGCCGAGGGCGCGGCGGAGCGACTGGCGGCGCCTCGCGAAAATGCCGCCGGGCGACATGAAAAACTGCACCGGCGGCCCCAACAGAAAAAGGACGTCCTGTGGGACATCTATTCGCAATGCCCAGATCTCGACGATCTGAAGTAAGAGCGAGCTCGCTCGGCGCGAGCCGGCCTGCTCGGGCAAGCGCCGTCGGCCGAGCAGCAAGGATGATCGGCCGTACGTGCCCTCGCTCGGCCAGCGCAGAAGGAGCGGCAAGCTGACGGCAAGGTGCGGCACTGGTGTTGGGTGGCAGAGCGTCAGCGGCGGCCGCGCGTCGTCACCGAGGCGGACGGCGAGACCGTCCACAATGCCTTTGGGGACCGAACTTTCGAGCCGTGATCATCGAGCCAATGATCCGCTACTACCCTGAAACCGACACCATGGCCATCGAAATTCGCCCTTGGCCCGAAGGGGAGCAAGGCGACCCGAACGAAATCGGCGGCGAGGATGCCGGCGAGGATTTGGTGATCCATTACGCCGCCGATGGTCTGCCGTGGCTCTGTGAAATCGAGCACGCCTCGTCCATCCCGAGCACATCGCCGCCGCTCTCGATGAGCTCCGCCGTCGCAGCGCCATTGCCGCGGAGTGATATCGCGCATCCATCCGGGCGCGCCGCCATATCCGTCCGCGGGGGTCCGCCAAGCAAGCGCTGACGGGGAAGACCGGGGCGGAGGGGGCCGCGGCGCCGCCCTCTTCATAAATTTCGATGTGCGGCCGCCCACTTAACCGACGGCAGGAGGGATCCTTTTATCCTTACCCCGTGCACCGCGTCTTGATACCCGACCGACTACCTGCACCTTCGGCATTTAGCGAGCCTCGACCGAACCGCGTAAAGGTGAACCGTCAAAGGCGGTCCGAGGCACACAGAGAGACGCCCCCATCCCCTCGCGTGTTAGCGTCGCCTTCAATAAAACGAAAGACGAGCCGCCCGACACGTAGGTGACCGTTCGTACCGGACACATGGGTAACTCTTGGCGACAGAGGCCTCGGACCCGCTGACCGCGCGGTGCCTATGAGGCTTGCAATCACCCTTATGGACAACCGATAGTCTTTGCGCTCGGTTGCAGTGGTTACGAGGGGTAGCAGCCATTGCCAGACGATAGTTCCTTTCGAAGCGCGATTTCCGCGTTCGGAGCAGCCGCCAAATTCAAACTATCTAATCCCGCGATTTCCGGTGCCCGTGAAGACCAGCTTCGGGCGCCATTGGAGGCTCTCACAGGTGATCTCGCCGCAATCTTGGGTCTTCCCGGTGGCGCGATCAGCATGGTCGGCGAGAGCACGGTTTCCGCACTCAAGACGCGTCCCGACTAGGCCAGTACTCCTCCTGCCACTCGGCTGACGATCTTCAATCAACTCAACAACTAGAACTACTACAAAAGGATTAATGCCTGTGGGACGAGAGATCAAAATAGACCGACGCGCCTTGCTCGCCGCCGTCGGCTCGCTTGCCGTTTGGCGTAGCCGGTCATTTGCTGCTCCCACAGGTGGTCGCTGGGTGCGGCCGGGCGAGGCCGGGTGGCCTACTCAACGCGAGTGGACAGCGCTCGGACGGACACTCTCGACACCCTTAATAAGGCCCACGCCATTGCTGTCGCCATGCGTTGCAAACGACGTAACAAGCGAGGTCTGTCAAAGTCGTCTTCGGGATCTCCGTAATCCCTATTTCCTAGGGGACCAGGCTGGCGGCACGCAAGTATCTGGTTGGTTTGAGGCGTGGACGCCGCAACTCAGCGCCTATGCTGTTCTAGCTCAGACGTCCCGCGACGTTGCTAAAGCGGTGGAATTCGCCCGGCATCACAAAGTCCGCTTGGTCGTTAAAGGTGGCGGTCACAGCTACCAAGGTACGTCCAACGCGCCGGATTCGCTGCTCATATGGACGCGCCGCATGCGTCGAATCGAATTGCACGACGACTTCCGCCCGACTGGTGCCGCAACCGGCATGGGCCCCGCAGTGAGTGTAGGAGCCGGATGCATGTGGCTGGATGTCTATGATGCCGTGACTACTAAGGCCGGTCGATACGTGCAGGGCGGCGGCTGCGCAACCGTTGGCGTCGCCGGTCTCGTGCAGAGCGGCGGCTTCGGCTCTTTCTCAAAGCGGTTCGGTATCGCGTGCGCTTCGCTCGTTGAAGCAGAGGTCGTTACTGCCGATGGGCAGGTCAGGCGCGTCAACGCGAATCAGGATCCCGAGCTCTTCTGGGCTTTGAAGGGAGGCGGCGGTGGGACATTTGGTATCATTACGCGGCTCACGCTGCGCACCCATTCGCTTCCCCAATGGTTCGGAAGCGCAAACGCAACAATCCGCGCGCAGACTGACGAGTCCTTTGTCAGACTAGTTTCGCGTTTCCTGCAGTTCTACTTCGAGCGTCTACATGGTCCTGCCTGGGGAGAGAGCGTTAAGCTACGGCCCGATAACCGCCTTGAGATATCCCTGGTCCAATCCGGGCTGGACCGACAGGCCTGCGAGCAGTTGTGGAACGATTTCTTCCGCACTGTCGGCGCGGATCATGAATTGTCATTCGAGGACGCGCCCCGCATTGCCGTGCGCCTCGCGCGCAGCTGGTGGGATGTTGATACCCGCGAGCGACAGGGATCGAGCGCGTTTGTGCGCGACACCCGTGCCGAAGCCGAGCCTGGGCACGCCTGGTGGTCCGGCGACCAAGAGCAGGTAAGCGCCTTCCTGCATGGATACGAGTCGGTTTGGTTACCGGCGCCGCTGCTTCTCCCGGACGCGCGCGCCACACTTGCGTCAGCACTCGTGGCAGCGAGCCGAAAGTTGCCGGTTCAGTTACACTTCAACAAGGGGCTATCGGGTGCTCCTCCCGATGTGCTTGCCGCGGCGAGCGATACTGCAATGAACCCTTGCGTGCTGGATGCCTTTGCTCTGGCTATCGTCGCGGCGGGTGGGGCGCCAGCCTTCACCGAACTCGGCCAGGTGATCGACGCTGATGTTGCGCGGCGCAATGCACAAGCAGTGAAAGCGGCCGCGGCCGAATTGCGACGGATCGCGCCCGAGGCGGGCTCTTATCTTTCCGAGAGCGATTATTTCAATGTGCGCTGGCGGTCCGACTATTGGGGGCAGAACCATGGACGCCTCGAGAGAATCAAGCGGCGCTACGATCCTTCGAATCTCTTCGTCGTCCACCATGGGGTGACAGAGTAGTCCCGCCTCTTGCCGGGTCGGAATTGCGAGCCATTGCTGCTCCGTCATGATTGAGGGAGGCCAGCTACATAAGCTCGCGTACTAGCGCGAGTTGCGCCCTCCACTAGCTTCGCGCGATGAGCCTTAGATGCCTCCATTCAAGCGGCGAGATTCTGCGCGAATCACAAACACGTGCCTCCAACGCGCTTGCGATGCCTCCATGAATATCGATGTGCAGACAAGGGAATCGCCGAACGTTGGAGGCATTCCTTTTTATCTTGCCCTCACCCTCTGTGTTTGCGATCCGCCGTCATCTCTACGATGTTCCGCGCTCTACTACGATCACTCGATCCCGCACCGGCAGCGCGAGGGCGCAAGCCACAGCGCGAGAATGATGCACCCAGAGCGCTATTCGAACGCGCTTACCGCGGCGATCTTCTCGTGAGATCGTTCGCGAAAAAGGCTACCGCGGAGCGCACTTTGATGCGCGCAGTGAGCAAATTCTTGGCCCTGCGAATAGGTCCGGTCGCTTCTTTTGGTGCACTGCGTAGCTCCACAACTCAGCTTTTGATACCATTCCGCGTTAGTTCTTTTTGACATTCCAGGGGGATGGTCATGCGCCTTTGGGTGTTCTTGCCGCTAATGCTTGCGGGTTGCGGACCGATCGAAAGCGCGCAAGTCGCAGACCAGATCAAAGGTATGATCGGGCAAAGCGAAGACCATGTTCTAAGCTGTATGGGTCCACCGACAACTCGGACCGACTCAGGACCGATGAGCGTATGGACCTACGATACGAACGGTTCAATCACGTCTACGGCGGCTGTCTCAGGAAACCAGTCCTTTGCCGTGGGCTCGGTGACAACGAACCAAGAGTATTGCCACGTCAATCTAACGATGCAGAATGGAATGGTCGTCGCTGCAAACTACAGGTCTCAAGGCAAGGTGTTGAGTCCCAGCCTACCATGCTACTCGGTCCTTCACGCATGCGTTCCTGATCCATCTGCAGTGGCAGCCGCGCAGCAGAACGTGGCCAGCAACACCAAGGAAGCAACTGAGTTCTGCAAAACGCTCTACAATGACCCTCGCCTTGATCCACTTCGCGGGGTTACGACCTTCGACGCGGCGCCGAGTCTGAGCATGCAGAGCAACGCCAGCTATATCACCGAGGAACAGCGGCCAGCGCTTGACGCGTTCGAGGGATTATTCATGCAGTGCCGGCAGAAGATCGCGGCAGCGAATCCCATACTTTCGCGGATCATGGTTCAGGTTGATCCTAGCCCGACCGAGGAATTAAAAAGTCTCTACGATGGTAAGATCACATGGGGCCAATATAATACGCACCGGCAAGAACTCTTGGACAAGCTACAGGCGGCCGTCGCAGGAACAAATCCGCATTAAAGAGAGGCTGCCTATGCCGAGCGTTCAAGGTGGAGAGCAAATTGTTTGTTCGAATGGGCATGTTCGAATGGGCATGTCTGCGGACAATTTATGAAGGAGGCGCTGCGATCCGACAACTAACGAAAGTCGCTGAGAAATCTGGAGCGGGCGAAGGGATTCGAACCCTCGACCCCAACCTTGGCAAGGTTGTGCTCTACCCCTGAGCTACGCCCGCGCTCCGCTGGCGGCCGGCGGCTGCGGCCGGCGCGCGGCGCATCATACAGGCTGCACCCGCCATTGCAAGCCTTCCGCCGGGGCCGCACCTGGGCCGCTGCGGGCGCGATCCGGCTTGCGGGCGGTGCGCCTGCGCGCTAATGTGGTCCCGTTTTGTTCTCGGCGGCTCATTCTCATCGTGCAGATGGGTGCGGCTGGGCTCGCGCGCTGAGCGGCCGCGCAGGCCGACCATGCGCGCCAGGCCGCGCGGTCAATATCTGGAATCGGCCGCCTGTTCTTACCTCTATTTTTACAGGGCATAGGCCACAAGATATCGAGGGTGCTGGTGGTCGCCTCTCCGCGATCCTCGCCGGCAAGCCGCCGCCGCGATCCTCCCCGCAAGGGGGAGGAGGAAGCGGGAGGTGAACTGCGGGGGCGGGGCGGCGGCGCGCCGGCGCCGCCTTCCTCCCGGGGCGCCCCGCCCGGGTTGACCGCGGCGCGCGCTCGGTTATGGTGCGCGCCATGCCCGCCACCGAAGCCGAGCTCCTTGCCCGTTTCGATGCCCTCGGCATCGCCCACAAGACCTATCGCCACCCGCCGGTCTTCACCGTCGAGGAGGCGAAGGCGCTGCGCGGCGAGCTGCCGGGGGCGCATTGCAAGAGCCTTTTCCTCAAGGACCGCCAGGGCGGGCTGTGGCTCGCCGTCATGCTGGAGCACCGCCGCCTCGATCTCAAAAAGCTGTCGGACCGCCTCGGCGCGCCGCGCTTCTCGTTCGGCAGCCCGGCGCTCCTCGAAGAGGCGCTGGGGGTGACGCCGGGCAGCGTCACGCCCTTTGCCGCCATCAACGACAAGGCGCGCCGCGTCGCCTTCGTCCTCGACGCCGAGATGCTGGAGGAGAGCCCGCTCAACTACCACCCGCTCCACAATGCGGCGACGACGGCGATCGCCGCCCCCGACCTCTTGCGCTTTCTTGCCGATTGCGGACACGCGCCGCGCATCCTACATCTGAGCGATCTCGAACGGGACGCCGCGCCCGAGAGGTGACGACGCGGCGGCCTCTCTGCCGGCTCCGCCCGGCTTGCCGGACCGAGCCACGGCGCCATCTTATCTGCGGAGTAGAGGGTAGATTATGGAACCGATCATCGGCGCCGCGGCGAAACAGGGCGGCGCAGACCTTGTGAAGAACGCCACCACCGCGAGCTTCATGGCCGACGTCATCGACGCCTCGCACGACGCCGCGGTCATCGTCGATTTCTGGGCCCCCTGGTGCGGCCCCTGCCGGCAATTGGGGCCCGTCCTTGAAAAGGCGGTGCGCGAGGCGAACGGCGCCGTGCGCATGGTCAAGCTCAACATCGACGAGAATCCCGAGATCGCGCAGCAGATGCGCATCCAGTCGATCCCGGCGGTCTACGCCTTCAAGGACGGACGGCCGGTCGACGGCTTCGTCGGCGCGGTGCCGGAGAGCCAGGTGAAGCAGTTCGTGAAGCGCCTCGGCGGCAACGGCGCCAGCCGCTCGCCGGTGCAGGAGGCGCTGGAGATGGCGAAGGAGACCTTCGCCGCCGGCGATGCCGCGAGCGCAGCCGCGATCTGGAACCAGGTGCTCCAGCACGAGCCGGAGAATGTCGAGGCGCTGGCCGGGCTCGCCCGCTGCGCCGCCGAGCGCAAGGACTTCGCCCGCGCCCGCCAGCTCCTCGACCGCGTGCCGACGGCGCAGGCGAACCATGCCGAGGTGGCGGCGGCGCGGGCCGCGCTCGAACTCGCCGAGGCCGGCGCCAAGGCGGCGGGCGCCACCGCCGAGCTGCGCGCGCGGCTTGAACGCGACCCCAAGGACCACGCGGCGCGCTTCGATCTCGCCGCGGCGCTCTTCGCCGCGGGCGAGCGCGAGCCGGCGATCGACGAGCTGCTCGAGATCGTCAAGCGCGACCGCGCCTGGAACGAGGAGGCGGCGCGCAAGCAGCTCGTCAAATTCTTCGAGGCGATGGGCCCGACCGACCCGCTGACCCTGAGCGCGCGGCGGCGCCTCTCCTCGCTGCTCTTCTCCTGAGCCGCAGACGGGGAGGCGATGAGCGGCACGAGCTTCCAGGCGAGCCCCACGGACCTCCCGGCGACGCTGCCGATCTTCCCGCTCGCCGGCGTGCTGCTGCTGCCGCGCGGGCGGCTGCCGCTCAACATCTTCGAGCCGCGCTATCTCGAAATGACGCGCGACGCGCTCGCCGGCGACCGCCTCATCGGCATGGTGCAGCCGACCGCCGAGGAGCAGCCGGGTCGGCCGCCGCCCATCTACAAGACGGGCTGCGCCGGCCGCATCACCCAATTCAGCGAGACCGATGACGGGCGCTTCCTCATCACGCTGACGGGCGTCGCCCGCTTTGCCGTCAGCGAGGAAGTGCCGTCGGCGCGCGGCTACCGCCGCATCGTGCCGAGCTGGACGCCATATCGCGGCGATCTCGAAGAGAGCGCCGGGGCGACGATCGACCGGCCGCGCCTGCTGGCGGCGCTCCGCGGTTTCTTCAAGCTGCATGAGATCACCGCCGATTGGGAGGCGATCAAGTCGACGGCGGACGAGCGCCTCGTCACCTCGCTCGCCATGATCTGCCCCTTCTCGGCGAGCGAGAAGCAGGCGCTGCTCGAAGCCGCCGACCTCGGTGAGCGCGCCCGCCTCCTCATCGCGCTCATCGAGATGGCGGCGCTGCACCGCGCGCCCGATGGCGGCGAGGCGGCGCGCCACTGACAGAACCGGCCAGCTTCAGGGACAAATCCAAGGACAGGTGAAGGACACACTGCGCATGAGCAGCTCAAAGGACGCAAGCGAGGTCGACCCCAAGCTCCTCGAAATCCTCGTCTGCCCGCTGACCAAGGGGCCGCTCCGCTACGACCGGGCGCGGCAGGAGCTCGTCAGCGACCAGGCGCGCCTCGCCTATCCGATCCGCGACGGCATCCCGATCATGCTCGTCGACGAGGCGCGCGCGCTCGGCGATGATGAAGGCGCGCCGCCGAGACCGGGTCCCGCCGCCGCATGACCGCCGGCACAGTCTCGGCGCTCGAAACCGCGCACTGGCCGACCGAGATCCGCCTGAAGCGCGCCGAGAAGGCGATCGAGATCGCCTTCGACGACGGCGCCCGCTTCCGCCTGCCGGCCGAATATCTGCGCGTCGAGAGCCCTTCGGCCGAGGTGCAGGGCCACAGCCCCACGCAGAAGCAGCTCGTGCCCGGCAAATCGCAGGTCGCCATTCTCCGCCTCGAGCCGGTCGGCAACTACGCCATCCGCATCGTCTTCGACGACGGCCACGACACCGGCATCTTCTCGTGGAAATACCTCTACCAACTCGGCGAGGAACAGCCGACGCGCTGGGCCGCCTATCTCGCCGCGCTCGAAAAGCGCGGGCTGGACCGATAATCCGCCCCGCCGGACCGGACGCGAGAAAGCTCCGCGTCGGCGAAGCATCGGCTCGGCAAATCGACGAAACCGCCCGCGAACTGCCCGGCCTCTTCGCTCACCTTGCCCCGACAGCACCCTTGATGCGGCGCGCTCTTGATATCGCCAAGGAGCTCGGCCATCCGATCAATGACGGCTTCTACCTTGCGCTTGCCGAAGCGCGACGCGCGCCACTGACTACGGCGGACGCGCGCTTCAGGGCCGTCGTCAGTCGACGGCGTAGGCGCGACCGGCTACGCCTTCTTGTTGTGGATCAGGATTGTCGCGCCTTGTCCGTCGCTAAAGCCGCTCCCCTCGGACGAGCCGCGGCAGGGTGCCGACGAGGCCCATGGCGTGGCGCATGAGGAAGCGCTTCAGCGGCGGCAGGCGGTCGACGGCGGCAAGGCCGAGGTCGCGGGCGAGGGCAACCGGAGCGATCGCGTTGGAGAAGAGGCGGTTGAGGCCGTCGGTCACCGCCGCCAGCGTCACATTGTCGAAGCGGCGCCAGCGCTCGTAGCGCTCGAGGACGTCGATGTCGCCGATGTCGCGGCCGAGGCGGCGCGCATCGACGAGGGTCTCGGCGAGCGCCGCCGCGTCGCGGAGGCCGAGGTTGAAGCCCTGGCCAGCGATGGGGTGAATGACATGCGCGGCGTCGCCGATGAGGGCGAGGCGCGGCGCCACATAGCGCGCGGCATGCATGAGCGACAGCGGATAGCTCCAGCGCGGCCCCACCAGCTCCAGCCGGCCGAGAAAGTCGCCGAAGCGGCGGGCGAGCTCGGCGCGGAACTCCGCCTCGGCGAGCGCCATGAGGCGCGGCACCGCGGCCGCGTGCTCCGTCCACACGATCGAAGAGCGGTCGCCGGTCATCGGCAGGATGGCGAAGGGCCCCGCCGGCAGGAAGTGCTCGACCGCGATGCCGAGATGCGGCCGCTCGTGATGGACGGTGCAGACGATGGCGATCTGCGGATAGCGCCAGTCGATGGTGGCGATGCCCGCCGCCTGCCGCAGCGGCGAGAGGCGCCCCTCGGCGGCGATGACCAGCGCCGCGCGAATGGCGCCGCCGCCCGCCAAGCGAACGGTGGCGCCGGCGCTGTCGGGCGCCGCGCCGAGCACCGTCTCGGGCGCGATGTGCCGGACGTTGGCAAGCGCGGCGATGCGCGCCATGAGGGCGCGCCGCAGGGTCCGGTTCTCGGCGATGAAGCCCAAGGGCGCGTCGCCGAGATCGCGGTGATCGTAATGGAGGAAGAGCGGCGAATCCCCGTCGGCGACGCGGATCTCGCGGATGGGCTGGGCATCCGCGGCGATGCCGTCCCAGGCGCCGATGCCGGCGAGAATGCGCTGCGAGCCGAAGGCGACGGCCGAGGCGCGGCCGTCGAAGGCTTCGTCGAGCCGCCGCTCGGGCCGCTCGCGATCGACGAGCGCGACGTCGAGGCCAGCGCTGCCGCAAGCGGCGGCAAGCGACAAGCCGACAAGGCCGCCGCCGGCGATGACGAGCTCGGCGCGTGTCGTCGTCCCAATAGCGGGAGCGGGATGGGACGCTGCTTCCAGCATTGCCGCAGGATGCGGCGCGCGTGATCGGCTTGTCCAGCACGCCGACCTCCCGACACGCACGGCCAGCGTGCGGGTTGCCGGCGTTTCGCGTCATTGTCAGGGCCGCGGCCGATTGTTAGCATCGCCGTCGGGGGAGCGCTGTATGGCTGTAGGTGGCGCGGGCTGCGCCCAGCGATTCCGTGCGCTGATCCGGGACGAGCTGCTGCGCCTCGTCTTCGATCACTGGGCGAGCGCCCGCGGCGAGCGTTTGATGCCGAGCTGGTGCGACATCGATCCGGCAAAGATGAAGCCGGCGCTGCCGCTCGTCTGGGCTTGGCGACTCGACGAGACGGGCGAATTCGTCGGCCGCCTCGCGGGCGAGCGCGTCATCGGAACGCTCGGCATCAATCTGCACGGCAAGCGTCCGCGCGAGCTCTTCCCGGAAGAGGTGGCGCGCGTCGCCGAGGCTCGCTATCGCCGCGTCCTCGGCGAGCCCGCGCTCTGCCATATGCGCGGCGCGATTTTCGTCTTCGACGAGCGCGAGGGGCAGGGCGAGCGCATCATGATGCCGCTCGGCCCGGAGCCCGGCTCGGGCGGCGGCATTATCGGCGCCACCGTCTACGAGCATCCGCGCCTTTGGCGCGGCATCGTCGGGCGGACGCCCTACGACACCGCGACCTTCATCCCGCTGAAAGAGGAGAGCTGACCCGGGATTTCGCCGTCGCAGCGATTGCTCATCGGTTGGGCAGATGCCGTGACTTTCGGCAGACGACAGGAGGCAGGACGCCGATTCCGCCGGCGCCGGCGAGTGGCATGATTCTTGTTAGGGGCCTCCCGAAAAACCTTGGAGGCTTCGATGCGCTCGACCCGCCCCTTTCTGCGACCCGTTCTCGCTCCATCCTTCTGCCTGGCGCTCACGACCGCACCCGTCGCGGCCGTGGCGCAATCGGCGGCGCCGACGACCACTCCCGCCAGCGCCATCAGCGCCGGCGACACCGCCTGGATGCTGACGGCGACGGCGCTCGTTCTCATGATGACGATCCCGGGCCTCGCGCTGTTCTACGGCGGAATGGTGCGCAAGATGAACGTGCTGGCGACGGTGATGCAGAGCTTCGCCATCACCTGCCTCGTCACGGTCCTCTGGATGGTCGCCGGCTACAGCCTCGCCTTCACCGCCGGAACGCCGCTCATCGGCGGGACGGCGCAGCTCTTGCTGCGGCATCTCACGCTCGACTCCGTCAGCGAGCTCGCCAAGACCATCCCGGAATCGGTCTACATGACCTTCCAGATGACCTTCGCGATCATCACCCCGGCGCTCATCTGCGGCGCCTTCGCCGACCGCATGAAATTCTCGGCGATGCTGTGGTTCATGGGCGCCTGGAGCCTCCTCGTCTATGCGCCGATCGCGCATTGGGTGTGGGGGCCGGGCGGCTTTCTCGGCGACGCCGGCGTGCTCGACTTCGCCGGCGGCACGGTCGTTCACATCAACGCGGGGGTCGCCGGGCTCGTCGCCGCGCTCGTTCTCGGCAAGCGCAAGGGCTACGGGATCGAGATGTTCGCGCCGCACAACCTCACCCTGAGCGTTGTCGGCGCCTCGCTGCTCTGGGTCGGCTGGTTCGGCTTCAACGCCGGCTCGGCGACGAATGCCGGCGCCAGCGCCGGCATGGCGATGGCGGTAACGCAGATCGCGACGGCAGCGGCGGCGCTCGCCTGGATGGGCGCCGAGTGGACGCAGCGCGGCAAGCCCTCGGTGCTCGGCATCATCTCGGGCGCCGTCGCCGGGCTCGTCGCCATCACCCCGGCCTCGGGCTTCGTCGATCCCGCGGGCGGGCTCGCCATCGGCCTCGCCGCCGGCCTTGCCTGCTATTGGGGCGCGACCAGCCTCAAGCATGCCTTCGGTTACGACGACAGCCTCGATGCCTTCGGCGTGCACGGCGTCGGCGGCATCGTCGGCGCGCTGCTGACCGGCGTCTTCGCGGTGGCGGCGATCGGCGGCGAGGGCAAGGGCGGCCTCATCGACGGCCATCCGGGGCAGGTGCTGACCCAGGCCTATGGCATCGCCATTACCGCCGGCTATTGCGCGATCGCGAGCTACGTCATCCTGAAGCTCGTCGATGTCGCGATCGGCCTGCGCGTCGATGCCGAGACGGAGCGCGACGGCATGGACCTCGCGCTCCATGGCGAGGTCGTGCAGTAGGGCGCTCGGCGCCGCGGCTCGGCTGAGGACGGCGATCATCATTGAAGGGTGTCGCCGTTCCTCAGCATAATCGGCCGGCCATACGTGCCGGCGCCCAAGCCTCTCCCGCGGGCGGGCGCCTCGAAGAGGAGCCGATCATGCCCGACGACCAGCCGATCCCGCAGGTGCGCTACCGCAGCATGGCCGAGGCGACGAAGGAAGAGTACGAGCTCGTCTTCGCGGAGTTCCACGCCTTCCAGGCGCAGATCGCCGACCGCGTGCTGGCCGAGCTGAGGCGCCTCGAGCACAGCTATCCGGGCGAGCTCGTCGATCGCCTCGTCCATTCGCGGCAGACGGCAACGCGCGCCTTTCGCGACGGGCGCGACGAGGAATATGTCGTGGCATCCCTCCTCCACGACATCGGCGATCTGCTGGCGACGGGCAACCATTCGGAATTCGCCGCCTCGATCCTCAAACCCTATGTGCGGCCGCACACTTACTGGATGATCCGCCAGCACGGGCTCTTCCAGGGCTATTACTACTTCCACCATTTCGGGCTCGACCGGAACGCCCGCGACAAGCATCGCGGCCATCCCGCCTTCGAGATGTGCGTCGAGTTCTGCGACCGCTACGACCAAGCCTCCTTCGACCCCGATTACGACACGATGCCGCTCGCCGCCTTCGAGCCGGCCCTCCGCCGCCTCTTCGCCCGCGAGCCCTGGGGCGCCCATGCGAAGGAGCAGGGCGGCTACAGCGAGCGCTTCTGACCCGCGGCGCGGTTCCCTTGAGCGAGCCCGTCCTCTACGGCGCCGCCTACAGCGTCTATGTGCGGACCGCACGGCTCGTCCTCGCCGAGAAAGGCGTCACCTACCGCCTCGAAGAGGTCGATGTCTTCGCGCCGGGCGGCGCCCCGGCCGAGCACTGGGCGCGCCACCCTTTCGGTCGTATTCCGGCCTTCGAGCATGACGGCTTCCGCCTCTACGAGACGGGGGCCATCACGCGCTATGTCGACGAGGCCTTTGCCGGGCCGCCCTTGCAGCCCGCCGATGCGCGGCAGCGGGCACGGATGAACCAGGCGATCTCGGTGCTCGACAATTACGCCTACCGCTGCCTCGTCTGGGACATCTTCGTCGAGCGCGTGCGCGCCCCGGCAAATGGCCGCACGCCGGACGAGGCGCGGATCGCGGCGGCGCTGCCGCTCGCCCGAACCTGCCTCGCGGCGCTCCCGGACATCATGGGAGAAGCCCCCTTCCTCGCCGGCGCGGCCGTCAGCCTCGCCGACCTCCACGCGGCGCCGATCTTCGTCTATCTCGCGATGGCGCCCGAGGGGCGGGAGCTGCTTGCCCGCGAGGCGCCGCTCGCGGCCTGGTGGGAGCGGGTGAAGGCCCGGCCGAGCCTCGCCGAGACCCGCTCGCCCTTGGAGGCATGAACCACAAAATCTTGAGAGCCCGTCCGAGTCGGGCGCGGAACGTCCCGTGAACTCCGCAAGATGTTGTCGGCAAGTCTCGAAAGAGAGCGCGAATCGCGCCGCCGGAGGGCGGCCGAGAGGCGCAGGATCGCTCGCACAGGGGCGGCGGCAACGGCGCCGTCAGAGCCTTCATCTTGAGGTCGTGTCCCAATTTTGCCACAAGATGCTGTCGTGATCGCCGCGCCCGCCTTGTGCGGCATCGCGCCTCCCCTTATGATCGGTCACGTTTTGTCCCGCAGCGTTCCGGACGAAGGACGCCGCGCTTCGCAACCGCCGCCAGGATCACGCCTTTGACGATCAACCCACGGCTCGACGGCCTCGGCGAATACACCTTCACGCAACTCAATCAGCTCCTGGCGCCCATCGCTCCGCGCGCCAACGAGACGCCGGTCGTGATGTCGATCGGCGATCCGCTGCACGAGCCGCCGGCGCTGCTGCACGAGACGGTGATGCAGAACGCGCGCTTCTGGAACAAATACCCGCCGATGGCGGGGACGCCGGAATTCCGCGCCGCCGTTGCCGCCTGGCTGACACGGCGCTACAGGCTGCCGCCCGGCTATGTGACACCCGAGCGCCACGTCCTGCCGCTCGCCGGCACCAAGGAGGGGCTGTTCCTGACCTCGCTCCTCGCCGTGCCCGAGAAGAAGGCGGGGCAGCGCCCGGTCGTGCTGCTGCCCAACCCCTATTACGTCTGCTACCAGGGCGGCGGCGGCATGTCGGGGGCCGAACCCGTCCATCTCGACGCCTCGGCAGAGACGGGATTCCTCCCCGATCTCGATGCGATCCCGCGCGCCATCCTCGAACGCACCGCGCTCTTCTATCTCTGCTCGCCCTCCAACCCGCAGGGCGCCTGCGCCAGCCTCGACTATCTGAAGCGCGTCCTCGGCCTCGCCCGCGAATACGATTTCGTCGTCGCGCTCGACGAGTGCTATGCCGAGATCTACGACAAGGCGCCGCCCGTGGGCGGCCTCGAAGCCGCCGCTTCCTTGGGCGGCGAACCCGAGAAGCTCCTCGTCTTCCATTCGCTCTCCAAGCGATCGAGCGCGGCGGGGCTGCGCTCGGGCTTCGTCGCCGGCGACCCCGAGCTCATCGCCGGCTTCCTGCGCCTGCGCAATTACGGCGGCTGCCAGGTGCCGATCGCGATCCAGGCGGCGGCGGCGGCGCTCTGGAGCGACGAGGCGCATGCCATCGAGAACCGCGAGCGCTACCGACGCAAGATCGACGCCGCCGCGGATGCGCTGAAGGGCCGCTTCGGCTTCTACCGGCCGGAAGGCGGCTTCTTCCTCTGGCTCGATGTCGGCGACGGCGTCGCCGCAGCCGAGAAACTCTGGCGCGAGGCCGCGATCCGCACGCTCCCTGGCCGCTACATGGCGCAGCCCGATGCCCGGGGCCGCAATCCTGGCGAGCGCTATATCCGCGTCGCCCTCGTCCATGACGAGGCGACGGTCGCCGCGGCGCTGGCGCGCATGGTCCGCGTGCTCCAGGGGTAGGGAGGCGAGGCGATGGCGCAGTGGACGGACAGCCTAGGCGGCAAGGCCGGTCGCTTCTGGCAGCCGGCGCAATCCTTCTTGCGCCGCCGCCTCTCGGAAGCCGCCGGCCTCGTCCTCTTCTTCGCGGCGCTGCTGCTCGGCATCGCGCTCGTCACCTTCGACCGCGCCGACCCCTCCTGGAACCATGCGGTCGACGCGCCGACGCGCAATTGGATCGGTCCCTACGGCGCCTATCTCAGCGACGCGCTGCTGCAGACCGCGGGCGCGGCGATGCTGATCCTGCCCATCGTGCTCTTCGCCTGGTCGTTCCGACTGCTCCTCAATCGCGGCCTTCCCAATCTCTGGCTGCGGCTGCTCCTTCTGCCGCTCATGCTGCTGCTTTGGGCAACGGCGCTCGCCATCATCCCCGTGACGCCCTGGTGGCCGGTCGGCCGTCTCGGCCTCGGCGGCGTCCTCGGCGCCATCCTGCTGGAGGCGCTGGGCCAGCTCCGCTTGGTGCCGCCGCTCGCCGCCGCGATGGGCGCCGCCGCGATCGCCGGTCTCCTTCTCCTCTATGTCCTCGGCCTGACGCGCAGCGAGTGGCGCCAGATCGGCGCCGGGGCGGGACGCGTCGCCGCCGCCTCGGGCCGCGGCACGGCGGCGCTCGCCGGACAAGGCGCCCGCCTTGCCGCCGAGTTGCGCCGCCTCCGGCAGGAGCGCAGCCGGGCTGCCGCCGAGCGTCCCCTCCGCGCCGTCCCTCGCACCGCCGCGCGCCAGGAGCCGCATCTCGACGAGGGGCGGGCCGAGGAGCCGCCGGCGCCGCGCCGCCGCCCGCCGCCCGATCTCGTCGCGCCGAAGCCGGCGGGCGCGGCGCCGGGCCGGCGCGGCATCGAGTCGCGGCAGGCGACGCTCGACCTCGATCCCGATGACGAGCATGTGCTGCCGCCGCTCGATCTCCTCGCGGCGCCGCCGCCCGTCCGCGGCACCGCCGTCAACGAAGAGGCGCTGCAGCAGAATGCGCGCCTGCTCGAGACGGTGCTGGAGGATTTCGGCGTCAAGGGCCAGATCGTGAAGGTGCGCCCCGGCCCCGTCGTGACGCTCTACGAGCTGGAGCCGGCGCCCGGCATCAAGGCCTCGCGCATCATCGGCCTTGCCGACGACATCGCCCGCTCGATGAGCGCTGTCTCGGTGCGCGTCGCCGTCGTCCCCGGGCGGAACGTCATCGGCATCGAGCTGCCGAACACCCGCGCCGAGACGGTCTTCCTGCGCGAGCTCCTGGCGTCGGAGGCCTATGAGCGGACGGCGGCGCGGTTGACGCTCATCCTCGGCAAGGATATCGGCGGCGCGCCCATCATCGCCGACCTCGCCAAGATGCCGCACCTCCTCATCGCCGGCACCACCGGCTCCGGCAAATCGGTCGGTATCAACACGATGATCCTCTCGATCCTCTACCGGATGCCGCCCGACCAGTGCAAATTCATCATGGTCGATCCGAAGATGCTGGAGCTCAGCATCTATGACGGCATCCCGCACCTCCTCGCCCCCGTCGTCACCGACCCGCGCAAGGCGGTCATGGCGCTCAAATGGACGGTGCGCGAGATGGAGAACCGCTACCGCAACATGTCGAAGCTGGGGGTGCGCAACATCGAGGGCTACAACGCCCGCCTCGAAGAGGCGCGCAAGAAGGGCGAGACGCTGATGCGCCGCGTCCAGACCGGCTTCGATCCGGAGACCGGGCAGCCCATTTTCGAGGAGCAGCTCCTCGATTTGAACCCGCTCCCCTTCATCATCCTCGTCGTCGACGAGATGGCCGACCTCATGCTGGTCGCCGGCAAGGACATCGAGGCGGCGGTGCAGCGCCTGGCGCAGATGGCGCGGGCCGCCGGCATCCACATCATCATGGCGACGCAGCGCCCCTCGGTCGACGTCATCACCGGCACGATCAAGGCGAATTTCCCGACCCGCATCTCCTTCCAGGTCACGTCAAAGATCGACAGCCGCACGATTCTGGGCGAAGGCGGCGCCGAGCAGCTCTTGGGGCGCGGCGACATGCTCTACATGGCGGGCGGCGGCCGCATCACTCGCGTCCACGGCCCCTTCGTCGGCGACAAGGAGGTGGAGGCCGTGGTCGCGTTCCTGAAGAGCCGCGGAACGCCCACCTATCTCGACGAGGTCACTGAGGACGAGGACGCGCCGCTCGATGCCGTGCCGGGCGAGGAGGGCGAGAGCGGCGACGGCCTTTACGACCAGGCGGTGGCGCTCGTCTGCCGCGAGCGCAAGGCCTCGACCAGCTTTGTTCAGCGCCATCTCCAGATCGGCTACAACCGCGCCGCCCGCATCATCGAGCGCATGGAGCAGGAAGGCGTCGTCAGCGCCGCCAACCACGTCGGCAAGCGCGAGGTGCTGGCCCGGCATGTGGAGTAGGGGGTGTGTGCTCAACTTCGACGGCGCATCGCCCGGCGCTCTGCCCTCTCGCGAAATCCAGAGAAGCCAAGCTCTGAGAAGGTGGCGTGGACAGGCTCCGTGAGCGGTGACCCGATCTTGGCGTGCCGTCAACCGGTCACGCTTCGTCGCCCTCGTCGTACTCCCTTTCTTGTCCGCTCCGGCTCGGCCAGGCGCAGTCCCGCGTCATCGTCGGGACCACCCGAGATCTCATCGCCGAGCCGCGGCGGCTCTGTTCCGAGGCGATCAAGCAATGCGAGCGCCTCGTTCACATCGGCCCGCTGGCTGCGCTCGCGGAAGAACGCGGCGGTGCGCAGCGCCGACAGCTTCTCGGCTACGGCAACATTGATGAATTGATTGACGCTGGCGCCTTCCTTGGCGGCGAGACGACGGACCTCTTCCAAGAGCGAAGCCTGCAGGCGAAGTGGGTAGTTGCTCTGTGTCATGATCGCCGCTCCCTAAGAGGGCTCCATGCGGCGCCGGGCCTCCCGACATTGATGCCGAACAACTCGGCGCCACGAAAATCGTCGAGATTGAAGGTTAATATCCAGGCAGCATGCCCATTAACTGCGGTCTCCGATACCATCTCGTCGCCGGGATCACGCAAAGTCGGCCGCCACAGATAGGAGCCGTCGCCGGCTGAGCCTGCCGCAAGATCGCATCGAGAAGTTGATGCACCTGCTGCGCCTCAGCGGCTGCCCTCTTAAGATTCTGCGGCCGGGTGAGTACAGCCTCGTATTCGAGCGCAAGCGGCACCGATACAAGCATCTCGATCTCCCGCCGGAGCGCCGCGCGCAGCCCCAAACGTGACGCTCCGTGCGGGCTCACGAACCCCGAGAGAATGACATCCGTGTCGAGGACCACCCGCATTCGGCTGCGTATCATCTTCCGGAGAATATTGCTATTCCGACAAGAAAAAGAACTTCTTCCGCTCGCTCCAGTCGGCCTTAGCATTGCACAGGTCCGGTTTCACGCCGCTTGAGTCGACAGTGCCTCCGTTTGCCTGGCGCCGTACCATCTTCCTTCTCCCCACCCCCGGCGCCATATAACCCTCCTATGACCCTCGCCTTCGGACCGAGCCGGCGCGCCGGCCTTGCCGCGCTCTTCGGCGCCCTTCTCCTCGCCCTGCCGGCCGCGGCGGCGCCGCCGCGCGCTGCGGCGCTCAGCCCGCAGGACCGCGCCGACATTCAGCGCATCGAGCAGTTTCTGAACGGCGTCCACACCATGACGGCGCGCTTCCAGCAATTCTCGCAGGATGGCGGAACGGCGAGCGGCTCGGTCTATCTCTCGCGGCCGGGGCGGATGCGCTTCGAATACGACAAGCCCTCGCCCATCCTCATCGTCGCCGACGGCACCTTCGTCGTCTATCTCGACTACAGCCTCAAGACCTCGGCATATCTGCCGATCGGCTCGACGCCGGCCTGGTTCCTGCTGCGCGACCACATTTCGCTCAGCGACGGCGTCACAGTGACGCGCTTCGAGCGCGGGCCGGACGTCCTGCGCGTCAGCCTCGTCGAGACGAAATCGCCGGAGAACGGCACGCTGACCCTCGTCTTCAGCGACCATCCGCTGCAGCTCCGGCAGTGGACGATCGTCGACCAGGAGGGCAAGACGACGACCGTCTCGCTCTCGGATGTGCGCTACGGCGTGCCGCTCAACCCCAACCTCTTCACCTTCGTCGATCCGCGCGGGAAGACGCAGAACGAGAAGTGATGGGGGCTTTCCCGTGCTGACTGGTTGCGTCGGCGGCTCTCTTGCCGCAGATTGCGATGGTCGCAACAGATCCTGGGCGCCATGGCGAAGCACTCCTCCCTCCCGCTGATCGGCATCCCGAGCTGCGTCCGGGCGATCGGCGAGCACCCCTTCCATGTCGTCGGCGAGAAATACATCGGCGCCGTCGCGCAAGCCGCGGGCGGGCTGCCGCTCCTCATCCCGGCGCTCGGCGCCGCGCTCGACCCCGCGGAGGTTTTGAGTCGGATCGACGGCCTCTTCCTCACGGGCAGCCGCTCCAATGTCGAGCCGCGCCATTACGGCGGGACGCCGAGCCGCGAGGGCACGCTGCACGACCCGCAGCGCGACGAGACAACGCTGCCCTTGATCCGCGCCGCCGTCGCCGCCGGGCTGCCGCTTCTCGCGGTCTGCCGCGGCATCCAGGAACTGAACGCGGCGCTGGGCGGCACGCTGCACCAGCTGGTTCACGAGGTGCCGGGCCGGCGCGACCACCGCTCGCCGCCGGGCACGGTCGATGAGAAATACGCCCACACCGCCCATCCCGTGCGCCTCACCGCGGGCGGGCTCTTCGCCCGCCTCGCCGGTTCCGACGAGCTCATGGTCAATTCGCTCCACGCCCAGGGCATCGACCGCCTTGCCGCCGGCCTCGTCGTCGAGGCGGTGGCGCCCGACGGGCAGATCGAAGCCGTGCGGGCGGCGGGCGCCCCCTTCATCGTCGGCGTGCAATGGCACCCCGAATACCGCGCCCTGGAGAACGCCTTCTCGGCGGCGCTCTTCGCCGCCTTCGGCGAAGCCTGCCGCGCGCGGGCGGCGGGACGGCTCCGCGCGGCGTAGCGTGCGCAGCGAGACCGTTTCCCCCTCACCCAGCTCCGGGTAAGGCTCGGCCTTGCCTCGCCAACCCTCCGCAACTCTTTGCCCCGAAGGGGGAGAGGGAAGGGTGCGGGGCCGCGGTGCGTCTCACTGGCTTCGGGCGATGCGGTCGAGGAGGTCGAGGAGAAGGCGCTTTTCGGCCTCGCTGAGACCGCGGGCGATGCGGCGTTCATGGGCGCGGACGCGCTCCCGCAGCTCGCCGAGCAGGGCGCGGCCGCGCTCGCCCAGGGTGAGCGCGTAGGAGCGGCGGTCCTCCGGAACCGGGTCGCGCCGGACGAGGCCGGCGGCTTCCAGCCGGTCGATGACGGCGACGACGGTCGAGCGGTCGATGCCGAGGAGCGCGCCGAGCTCGCTTTGGCTGAGGCCGGGATTGGCAGCGATCACCTCGATGACGCCGAAGCGCCCCGGCGTCACCTCGAAGCCCTCCATGGCGGCGCAGAAATCCTGAAAGACGGCGATCTGCGCCTGGCGCAGCCGATATCCTAGAAGCTCCGGCAGCATGCCGAGCCGGTCGGTCTCGCCCGGCCTCGCCGTTCGCGCCGATCGCTTTCCGCGCCCCGCCATCCCGCATCCGCCCGTGACTTCGTGGCCTCGGAGAGTAGACCGTGGCGTCCGCCGCCACCAGTCGATGCCGCTGCCCCGCGCCGGCGGCTCCGGCTTGTGCAGCGAGATGCCCGATGGTTCCCGCGGGAGACATGCAGCGGCGTCAGCGATGCCATGCGCTTTCTGCATTTTACCGGGATCATGGCCCGCCCCACCTAACATTGGAGAAGCGGTCGGCGGACCCTCCTGCCGACTGCCCGGTCCGGTTCCCCTGCCGACCGGGTTCCCCCAACGGCGCTTCCCGGCGCCCGGTCACCCCCCCTGACCGGGCGCCTTCTATTTTGGGGTGGCGAGGCGGCGCTGAACCTCCCAGGCGGCCCAGGCGATCGTTGGGGACCCAAACTATTTGACGGACGGCCGGCGATCCGGGAGGATGGCGGAGGGAATTCGGCCATGAGCGTCTTCGTCTCGATCCGCCAGCATGCGACGCCGATCGCAGTCGAGCGCGGCCAGACGATCCTCGAAGCGGCGCTGGCGCGGGGCGTTCCCTATCCGCATGGCTGCCGCTCGGGGAATTGCGGCGCCTGCAAGTCCCGCCTCGAAGCGGGCGAAGTCGAGCTCGCCCCCTATTCCGAATACGCCTTGACCGAAGCGGAGCGCGCCGAAGGCCTCGTTCTCGCCTGCCGCGCCGTGCCGTGGAGCGACGTCGCCATCGCCTGGCTGGAGGCGGACGAGGTGGCGGCGCATCCGCTGCGCCAGCTGACCTGTCGCGTCGTCGCGATCGCGGATGCGACGCACGACATCAAGCGCCTCCATCTCGCCACCGAAGACGGCGGCCCCTTCGCCTTCTCGGCCGGGCAATACGCCGCCCTCACCTTCGCCGGACACCGGCCGCGCGACTATTCGATGGCGAACACGCCCGAGGAGCCGGTCCTCGAATTCCATATCCGCCGCACCGCCGAGGGCGCGGCCAGCAACTATGTCGCCGATCGCCTTCGCCTCGGCGAGCGGGTCGAGCTCGACGGCCCTTATGGCTCGTCCTGGCTGCGCGAGGGCCATCGCGGCCCGATCCTCGCGATCGCGGGCGGCTCGGGGCTGGCGCCCATAAAGTCGATCGTCGCGACGGCGCTGACGCGTGGCATGGCGCAAAGTATCGCGCTCTATTTCGGCGTCCGCGACGAGCGCGACCTCTATCTCGAAGCCTTTTTCCGCGCCCTCGAAGCGCGCCATCGGAATTTCCGCTTCGTGCCGGTCCTCTCGGACCCCGCCGGCGAGACGGCGCGGCGGCGCGGCTTCGTCCATGAGGCGGCGCTCGCCGATCATCCGGATCTCGACGGGACGAAAGCCTATCTCGCCGGTCCTCCGGCCATGGTCGAGGCGGCGACGGCCTCTCTCCTCGCGCGCGGCCTGCGGCGGCAGGACATTCATGCCGACGCCTTCTACAGCGAGGCGGAGAAGGCGGCCCTCGCCGCCACGGCGGCGCTGGAGCGCATCGCGTGACCGCCGAGGCCCCGCTCGCCGGGCGCGTTGCGCTCGTCACCGGCGGCGGCCGCGGCATCGGCCGCGCCATCGCCGAACGGCTCTACGGAGAAGGCGCAAGCGTCGTCATCGCCGATAACGGCACCGCGATCGACGGCGAGGGCGCCGACCCCTCGGTCGCGCGGGACCTCGCGGCCGCTCTCGGCGCGCGCGCCGCCGCCTATGTCGAGAGCATCGCCAGCCCGTCCGCGGCGGCGGCCGCGGTCGATCTCGCGCGGCGTCGCTTCGGCGCCATCGACATCGTCGTCAACAACGCCGCCATCCTGCGCGACGCGCTCCTCTTCAAGAGCGAGCCGCTCGCCTGGGACGCCGTCCTGCGCACCAACCTCTCGGCGGCGTTTCACATCCTCGCCGCCGCGACCCCTGCCATGCGCGAGCAGCGGAAGGCGGGGCGCGGCGGTGCCGAGGGCTGGGGTCGCATCGTCAACATCGTGTCGACGGCGGGCCTCTACGGCAATTACGGCCAGGCTGCCTATGCGAGTGCCAAGGCGGGGCTCGTCGGCCTCATGCGTGTCGCCGCGCTCGAGATGCAGCGGAGCCAGGTGACCTGCAACGCCGTCGCGCCTTTCGCGGCGACGCGCGTCACGGAGAGCATCCGCCCCGCCAACCCGGCGCAGGCCGCCTATAAGGAGCGCGCGCTCAAAATACCGGCGGAACCGGTGGCGGCGCTCGTCGCCTGGCTCGCCGGCCCCGAGGCGGCACGGGTCACGGGGCAGCTCTTCGGCGTCCGCGGGAAGGAGATCTTCCTCTTCTCGCAGCCGCGCCCCGCGGCGCGACTCGTCGGCGTCGCCCCTCGCGACCTCGGCGCGGCCGTCGCCGAGCGCCTCGCGCCGCATTTCACGCCGCTCGAGACCGACCTCGAAGCCTTCGCGCATGAACCAACACCTTAGCGCAGAGGACGCGGAGGATGCGCAGAGGACGCGGAGCGCAAATAGCTCGCGCCCACGGCGAAGCCTCTGCGACCTCCGCGCTAAAGAGCTTTCCCGAGAGAGAAACCGATGACTGCCAGCGTCGGCACCGCCGCCAGCCCCGTCAAATCCGTCGCCGAATTCGCGGCGGCACCCGCCGAGTACCAGGAGGCGGTGCGCAAGATCGTGCGCAGCCACTCGGTCAACGAGCTCTACGGCGCGCAGGTCTTCGACGAGGCGGCGATCGCGCTGGCGCCGACGCCGCATGCGAAATGGCTGACCTGCCGCATCGCCATGGAGGAATACGGCCATCACGTCCGCTTCCGGGCACTGGGCGAGGAGATCGGCATCCCGGCGGCGCAGCTCGTCCCCGGCGAGAAGCGGCCGCTCTCGATTTTCGCCTTCCCGCTCAAGAGTTGGGAGCAGTTCTGCGTCATCAAGCTGCTGGCCGACCTCGCCGAGATCCTGCAGGTCGAGGACCTTCTCGAATGCAGCTTCCATCCGCTGCGCAACCTCGCCCGCATGACCATGCCGGAGGAGCGCTTCCACGCGCAGTTCGGCAGGGATTTCTGCACCGAAATCTGCGCGACGCCCGAAGGACGCGCCGCCGTGCAGGATGCGATCTTCCGCTACTTCCCGCTGCTGCCGTCCTTCTTCGGCGCCAGCCACTCCAAGAACAACGCGACCTTCCGCCGGCTCGGCATCAAGCAGCGCAGCAACGAGGCGATGCGCGCCGACTATCTCGCCCGCGCCCGCGCCCTTGTCGAGGGCGAGCTCGAGCTGCGCCTCCCCGAGGTGGGCGAAGCCGTCTGAGGCGCTGAAGAATCGGCTGCCGCGGCGGGCGAATCTGAGCTATATCGCGCCGGGAGAATGCGGGCGCGATTGCGCGCCCGGCGACCTGCTCCGGAGACGACGCCCTTCATGGCCTATGCGATCCCCGCCCCGCCGACCGCCGTCATTCCCGTTCTCGGCGGCGCACCCTTCCCGGTCCGCCGCATCTATTGCGTCGGCCGCAACTACGCCGCGCATGCGCGCGAGATGGGGCACGACCCGGACCGGGAGGAGCCGTTCTTCTTCATGAAGCCGACCGACGCCATCGTCGGCAACGGCGCCGAGATTCCCTACCCGCCGATGACGAGCGACCTCCACCACGAGATCGAGCTCGTGGTGGCGCTCGCCAGAGGCGGCAGCGACATCCCCGTCGAAAGCGCGCTCGATTGCGTCTTCGGCTATGCCGTCGGCCTCGACATGACGCGGCGCGATCTCCAGGGCGCGGCGAAGAAGCTGGGCCGGCCGTGGGATTTCGGCAAAGGCTTCGACAACGCAGCGCCCTGCGCCGCCATTACGCCGGCGGCGAAGACTGGCCATCCCGGCGCTTGGGCGATCTGGCTCGAAGTCAACGGCAAGCTCCGCCAGAAGAGCGACCTCTCGAAGCTCATCTGGAACATTCCGGAGACGATCGCCTATCTCTCGCGCTACATGACGCTCGCGCCCGGCGACATCATCTTCTCGGGCACGCCCGAAGGCGTCGCCGCCGTCGGGCGCGGCGACCGGCTGCTCGGCCATGTCGACGGGCTCGAAGACCTCGAAGTGAGCTACGTCTGAACGCCGAGACCCACCACCCCGCATCTTCGGAGACGACTGCCTTGGCGCTGACGCTGGCCACCTGGAACATCAACTCCGTTCGCTTGCGCCTCGACAATGTCCGCCGCTTCATCGCCGAGGCGCAGCCCGACATTCTCTGCCTCCAGGAAACGAAGACCCCGGACGAGTTCTTTCCGCGCGACGCCTTCGCGGCCCTCGGATACCGCGACATGCTGGTGCACGGCATGAAGGGGTATAACGGGATCGCCGTGCTCTCGCGCCTGCCGCTCGGCGCCACGGCGACGCAGAGCTGGTGCGCGCGCAAGGATTGCCGCCATGGCATCGTCGCCCTGCCCGGCGGGATCGAGCTCCACAACGTCTATGTCCCGGCCGGCGGCGACATCCCCGATCCCGAAGCCAATGAGAAATTCGCCCACAAGCTGCAATTCCTCGACGAGCTGACGGGCTGGTTCGGCGCGGCGCAGCGCGAACACCGCAAGATGATTCTCGTCGGCGATCTCAACATCGCGCCGCTCGAGACGGATGTGTGGTCGCACAAGCAGCTCCTCACCGTCGTCAGCCACACTCCGGTCGAAGTCGAGAAGCTCGGGCGGCTGCAGGGAGCCGGCGCCTTCGTCGATGCCGTCCGCCATTTCATCCCGCCGACGGAACGCCTCTACACCTGGTGGAGCTACCGCGCGCGCGACTGGCTCGTCTCCAATCGCGGCCGCCGGCTCGACCATGTCTGGGTGACGCCGCCGCTGATGCGCGAGCTCGCCGCCGCCGAAGTCTTGGCCCCGGCGCGCGGCTGGGAGCGCGCTTCCGACCACGTGCCGGTGGTCGTCCGCTTCACCTGAGGCCGGCCGGCCACCGCCGCGATGCGCCCCGATCTCGCGCCCTTCTTCGCGCCGAAGAGCGTCGCGGTGTTGGGGGCGGGAGAGCGGCCGACCTCCTCGGGCGGCGCCGTGCTGCAGAATCTGCGCAAGGCCGCCTTCGCCGGCCAAGTCATTCCCGTCAACGCCAAGGGCGGGACGATTTTCGGTCTTCCGGCCAGGCGCTCGCTCGCCGAGCTGGAAAGCCCAGCCGATCTCGTCGTCATCGTCATCCGCCCCGACCTCATTCTCGAAGCCGTGGACGCGGCGGCGCGGTCCGGCCATCGCCACCTCCTCATCCTTCCCGGCGGCTTCGCCGAGGCCGGGGCGGAGGGACGCGCCCGCGACGCGGCGCTGCGCGCGCTGGTGCGGCAGCACGGGCTCGTCGTTACCGGTCCCAATTGCGCCGGCATCATCCATCTGCCGGCGAACGGGCGCTTCGCCGCGACCTTCCTGCGCGACCTGCCGCCAGGACCCAACACGCGCGGCGGCGTCGCTCTCATCAGCCAGTCGGGCGCTCTCGCCGAAGAGGCGATCGCGGCAGCCAATGCGCGGCGTCTGCCGCTCGGCACGGTCGTCTCGGTCGGCAACGCGATGCAGCTCGGCATCGCCGATTTCCTCGAGCATCTGGGCGGCGATCCCGGCATCTCGGCGGTGCTGCTCTACATCGAAAGCATCGACGACCCGGGCCGTTTTGCCGCCGCGGCACGGCCGGTCGCGGCGCAGAAGCCCGTCATCGCGCTGATCGGCGGGCGGACCCCGGCCGGGGCACGGGCGGCGATGGCGCATACCGGCGCGGCGGCGGGCGAGGAGGCGGCGCTCGATCGCCTCTGCGCCGAGAACGGCGTGCTGCGCGTCACCAGCCTCCGCCGCCTCTTCCTCGCCGCCAAGGGCTTCGGCAGCTTCCCTTCAGGGCTCGGCCGCCGCATCCTCATTCTGTCGAATTCCGGCGGACCCGGGGTCCTCTGCACCGATCAGGCCGCCGCCGAAGGATTGGATCTCGTCGCGCTGCCGGAACGGATGCGCCGCACGCTCGCCGCCGCCCTGCCGGGCGAGGCTTCGATCGCCAACCCGCTCGATCTCCTCGCCGATGCGCGCGAGGATCGTTTCGCGCTCGCTCTCGACGCGGCGCTGCGCGAAGGCGCCGCCGCTTTCGATGCCATCCTCGGCATCCATGTCGTGCCCTTCATGGTGGATGCCGAGCCGGTGGTGCGGGGCCTCGCGGCGGCGGGCGGCGCGGGCGCGCTGCCGATGATGCATGCGATGATGGGGACCTTGCCGGACAAGGCCGCCTGGTTCGCGGCGCTCGAAGCCGCCGGCATTCCCGCCTTCGACGACGTCGAGGCGATGGCCGAATCCGCCGGCCTTCTCGCCCGCTACCCGGCGCTGCGCGCGCGGGCGGGATCGAGCGGCGAGGGCTGAGGAGGCGCGTCCTCCACGCCCCGTCTCTGCCCGCGAGCCCCCGCCCTGCCCTCCCCCGCAAGCGGGGGAGGGTCGGGAGGGGGTGGGCGAGGTCTTGGAAAGGGGAGCGGTTGAAGAGGCGCTCCGCCCGCCGGCTACCCGGCGAACTTCTCCATGTTCCAGTAGACCGGGCTCGACATGCCGATGACGCCTTTGAGGCGGTCCTTGCGGTAGGCGACGGGCGGGAAATACTGCCCGGCATAGGCGTAGGGCGCCTCCTCGAAGAAGTGGAGCTGGATCGCCTCGATCGCCTTCTTGCGGTCCTCCGCCTTCTTCGCCGCGAGATAGGCGAGGCGCAGCTTCTGCATTTCTTCGTCGCACGGCCAGCCGAACCAGTTCTTCCCGTCGCAGCTCGAATCGAGCGGCGGGTTATTGAGCGGGTCCATCATGGTGGCGCTGGGCCAGGCCGTCGGGAAGATGTGCCAGCCGCCCTTGTCCTGCGGCGGCGGCGTCTTGATGGCGCGGCGCGAAACGAGGGTCGACCAATCCATCGATTGCAGATCGACGTTGAGGCCAAGCTCCTTCATGTGGCCGTTCAGGACCTGCGCCACGAGGTGGAGGTGGGGCTGGTCGGTCGGGTCCATGAGGACCAGCGGCTCGCCCTTGTAGCCGCCTGCCTGGAAGAGCGCCTTGATCTTGGCAGGGTCATAGGTCTTGAAGCGCTCCGTGCCGACCGCCGTCTCGTTGGGCGAGCCGCAGATGAAGGGATCGAGGCAGACCTTGCCGAGGTCGCCGATGAAGCCGGTCGCCGAGAGGTAATCCTGCTGCCGGCTCTCGACGAGCATCTGCAAGCCTTGCCGCGTCTTGGCGTTGTCGAAGGGCTTGGCGAGCGAGTTCATGCGCACATGGAGCTGCCAGCCGAGCGGATCGAGGAGCCCGATCTGGACGTTCGGCGTCGATTTGAGCTGCGGCACGATGTCGGCGGTGGGGTTGGTGAGATAGTCGAGCTCGCCCGTGGCAAGCGCCGAGGCCTGCGTGCCTTGATCCGGGATCACCGTCCATTCGACGCGATCGACATGGACGACCTTGCCGCCGGCATAGCCCGAGGCGGGTTCGGAGCGCGGCTTGTAATGCGGGTTCTTGGCGTAGACGACCTTGGCGCCCGGCCGCCACTCCTCCTTGACGAACATGAGGGGGCCGGAGCCGATCGTCTCCTTGATCTGGGTGAAGGGGTCGGTCGACGCTTCCTTCTCGCGCATGATGAAGCAGGCCTGCGTGCCGTTGCCGAGGGCGTCGGCGACGGGGCCGAACGGCTCCTTCAGCTTCAGCGTGAAGGATTTCTCGTCGACCGGCTCGAGCGAGGCGGCGCGGCTCATCATGAGCTGGCCTTCGCTGAAGCGCGCCCCCCAGCGCTTGATCGAGGCGACGCAGTCCTTGGCCGTCACCGGCGAGCCGTCGTGGAAAGCGAGACCGTCGCGCAGCTTGAAATTGTGCGTGAGCCCATCCTCGGTCGCCTCGTAGGTCTCGACCATCTGCGGATGGACCTTGTATTCGTGGTCGATGGCGAAGAGCGTGTCGTAAATCGCCCAGCCATGCGTCTGGGTGATGGTCGCCGTCGTCCAGATCGGGTCGAGGATCTTGAGGTCGACCTCGGGCGCCACCTTGACCACTTTCGTATCGGCGGCAAGAGCGCTGGCGGCGCGGCCGAGGATCGCCGGCATGGCGAGCGTGCCGGCGAGCGCCGTCCCGCTCTTCAACACGCTGCGCCGGCTCACCGCCGGCGTGGAACGCTTGGTCGTCATTGCGTCATCCCTCCCTGATTGCGGTTCCGATGGTCCGAGACTACAAAAGTTGCGGCGGGTCGGCGAATGGAAAGACGCGCTCGCGCGGCACATGGCGGTAGGGCAGGCCGGTCAAATCCGCCGGCCCCCAATCCGGCGTGTCGACGATCAGGATCTCCGCGGCGAGCGGCTCGTAGACGGCGCGGAAATGCGTTTTGGAGCGCAGCACGATGATCGGGAAATCGGCAGCGCGCATGCCGAACTCGGTGAAGCAGTCCTCGTCGATTGCCGTATGCGCGGCGCGCGCGGCAAGTGCCGGGTCGCCATCGGCGACGGCGACGACGGAGAAGCCGCAACTCGGCGCATCGGCATAGGAAAAGCCGGCGAAGAGGCTGACATCGACGAGGCCCGGCTTTTCGCGCGGCAAGGCGAGCGAGCGGCGGACGAGGCCGGCCAAGGGCTCCAAGTCGGTGGCGCTGAAAATGCTCGGCACCATGACGCCGGGCTTGGCGATGGCCGTAACCGGGCGCATCTCGCCCCGCAGCGTCGCAAGGAGGCAGCGCGCGGCGCGCTCCCCCGTCTCGCCCATATCCGTATGCGGAGAATAGTGATAGCCGAAGACCGCCGTCGCGTACTTCAGGATGGCCGCGTCGAGGTTGCCGTGATAGTCGAGCGCGACCATGATCGGCAGCGCCGGACCCATGATCGCCCGCAGGCCGGCGAGGATCTCGGTCTCGGGATCGGCGCGGCTCGGCGTCGTCATCGCGCCATGGAGAAAGAGAAGGATGCCGTCGATACGGTCGTTCTCGGCGGCGATGCCGCGACAGATCGCGTCGCTATAGTGCCGGAAAGCCTCGTCTGTCGCCGAGCCGGCGGCGCCGGCATCGCTGCTGACGATGCCCACCATCTCGGCGCCGGCCGCTTCGCAGACCTTGACGAAGCCGCCGATCGCCGTGTTGGTGCCGCGATGCGCCGCGATTACAGCTTCGCCATAGCAGGCGCGTCGCTCGAAATCGGCGAGCGTCGTCGGGACCGGCAGGAAGCTCACCGATTCGAGGGCGAAGCCGGCAATGGCGACGCGCATCACGCCCGCTGCGCCGGGCGGCGCAGCGCTTCGATCTCGGCGACGGCGGCGCGCAGCTTCTGATTCGAGGCTTCGAGGCGGAGCGCCAGCTCGCGCATGACGGCGACCGCCATTTGCGGGAACTCGTTGATGAGGCGGAGGAAGAGCTCCTTGGCGATGCGCAGGCAGACGAGCCGCTGCCGCGCCCGGACGGTGGCAGTGCGCGGGACGTCGCAGAGGATCGCGATCTCGCCGACGAAGGCGTCGCGGCCGAGCACGGCCACGGTGACCGGTCCGGCCGGCCCGTCCACCAGAACCTCCGCCTCGCCTTCGATGATGATGTAGGCGGCATCGCCCATATCGCCTTGCCGGAACAGCACCTGGCCGCCCTCGAAGGCGACGCGCTCGCTGGTGAAGGCGAGGAGCTTCAGCTTCGACGCCTCGATATTGGCAAAGAGCGGGATCCGCCGCAGCAGATCGACTTCTTCCTTGAGGCTCACGCGTGCCCTCCCTGTGCCGGAGCTTGCGGCCGCTCCTTATTCGCTGGCAAGCAGCTTGTTGAGCGCCGTCCCCGGGCGGTCGAGCTCGGCGAAGGTGCCTTGCTCGACGATGCGTCCCTCCGCCATGACGATGACCCGATCGAAATGGCGGGCGAGGCTGGCCCGGTGCAGCGACCAGATGAGGCCGCGCCCGACGCATTCTTCCTTGATTCCGGCCATCACCTTGGCCTGCATCTGGCCGTCGAGGGCCGCCGTCGCCTCGTTGAGGATGACGATGTCCGGCCGCTTCAGCAGAATGCGGGCGAGGGCGGCCTTCTGGCGCTGGGCCGCGGAGAGGCGCGAGCCGCCGCTGCCGACTGCGAAGTCGAGCCCGATCGCGGTGATCGCATCGCGCAGGCCGAGCGCGTCGAGCACGCTGCTTATCGCCAGCGGTATGCGCGCAGGCGCCGCCGCCTCGCCATAGGCGACCTTGCCGAAGAGCACGTTGTCCTGGACGGTCGCGGCGGCGTTGTAGCGGGCAGCGTCGAAGAACTCGATCTGCGAGCGCATGGCCGCCGGCAGATCGGCTGCGAAGATCCGCCGCGCCGCGAGAATGCGTGCCTCGAGCGCCGCATCGAGAAGGCCGAGGCGATGGCGCGCGGCAATCAGCTTGAAGGGGAGCGACAGGAGACGGGTGCGGTCGTCGGCTTTCAGCTTGTCCCGGCCGGATTTCTGGGCGCGGGTCAGAATCGCCTGGAACTCGTGCAAGTCGCCCGCGCCGATGAAGCTGTACTGCTCGAAGAATTCGTGCTCGGGCGGCAGGTCGGCAAAGAGCTCGATCATGGTCTTTGCCACCTCGCCGCCCATGGCGACCAGATCCTCGGTGAGCCCGGCCTTGTCGAGGACACGCAGGACGTAGGTGTTGCTGGCGAGCTGGTCGAAGTCGAAGGCGGGGCCGACCGGCGTGCCGAACAGCAGATTCTCGGCGAGCGAGGCATTGCTGTTGTAGCGGTCGGCGGCAAACGGCTCGACGAGATGGGTGATGCCGTCGGCAGCAAGGCGCTGGGCGAGGGCCCGCCGCGCCTCGAGCAGGCGCTCGGCGACCTCCGGCCGCTGCCTCGGATCGAGCCGGCCGCGCAGGCCGAAGGCATAGACGTCCTCGGCGAGGTCGAGGCGCCGCAGCAGCTCGACGGTGCGCGCCGCCAGCCCGGCCGCATCGGCGACCCCGGCGGCGGCGTAATCGGTCCAGTCGGCGCCGAGATCGAGGTCGATATTCCCGGCTTGGCGCGCTTCGGCCAGGATCTTGCTCACGGTCCGGGCCCGCAGCGGCTCGTAGCGGGCCGGGACGACCGGGCGGTTGCGCAAGCTGAAGTAGAGATTGTCCTGCATCGAGCCGGCAAAGAAATGCGGCGTCGCGCTGGCATAGCCGATGCGGCGGCCAACCACGGCGTCATGCAACCCGGCGAGATCGGCGCCGCCGATGGTGATGCGGCCGCCGGTCGGCTCGATGAGCCGCGCCAGAAGCAGCGCCAGCTCGTAGCGGCCGCTGTTACTCGGCCCGACGATGGCGACATGCTCGTTGGCGGCGAGCGAGAAGCTCACGGCATCGACGACGCGCGCCCGCTCGTCCTCGGCGAAGCTGACATTGCTGGCGACGATCGCCCCGGTGAGCGGCGGCACCGTCTCCGGCGGATTGAGCTGACGGGTGCGCTCTATGAGGCCCGGCGGCCGGAACTGCTCGATGACCTGCTCGTATTTGATGTGCGAATCCTGCATGAGCTGATAAAAGTCGAGCAGCTCCTTCCAAGGCGAGGCGAGGTCCTTATACGCGGCGAGCACGGCGACTAGGGCGCCGAAGGAGAGATTGCCGCGGATCACCAAGTAGCCGCCGATCATGTAGAAGAAGAAGGGCGTGAGCTGGCCGATGAAATTGTTGAGGAATTTGACGAAGAACTTGCGGTTGTAGATATCGAAGCGAATGCTGTAGATGGTGCCGAGGAGGTGGGCGAAGCCGGCGAGCTGCAGGCGGACGCCGTCATTGGCGCGGATCTCGATGATGCCGGCAGCGCTCTCGCCGACCCGGTCGGCGACTTGGCGCACGGTGCGCACCCGCTGCTTCGCCAAGAGGTTGATGCGGCGCTGCAGCTTCGGGATGACATAGCCCTGCACCGGGTAGAGCGCGACGGCGGCCGCGCCCAGCACCGGGTCCTGCGCGAACATGAAGATGATGATGGTCAGCAAGGTGCCGCCCTGGAAGACGGGCTGGACGAAGGCGTCGCCGATGAAGCCGCCCAGCGTCTCGACCTCGGCGGTGATCATCGGGATGACCTCGGCCGCCGAGACGCGCTTGAACTGCCCGACCGGGAAGCGCAGCACGCGATGATAGAGCTCGTAGCGCAGGCGGCGCAGCATGCGCTCGCCGAGCTGCCCCTTATACAAGTTGATATAGAATTTGAAGGCGCCGTTGATGAAGACGAGGACGAGGAACAATCCGCACAGCGTCAGCAGGTACGGAATCTGGTCGAGCTGCCAGAAGGCGAATTGCTGCGGAAATTTGTGGCCGCCGATCGCCCGGTTGATGATCGTCTTCGGCAGCGACAGGGAATAGTAGAGGAACGGGAAGGAACCCAGCGTCAGCGCCAGGATCACGAGCTGGCGCTTGTAGCTGTGGCGGATGATGAAGCGATAGATGGTCGGCTCGATCCCCGGATCATCGCCTTCGCCGGGCGCCGGCGCGGCGCCGGCGCGCGAGGCCTCCGTGTTGCGATCGGCCCAACGCGGCCAGCGCAGCTTCAGGGTTTCCGACATCGCCTTCATCAAAAGATGATTTTCTATCGCCTAAACGTTGTGCAATAGTCCGAGGGAACGAACCGGGGGGCCGTGAGGATGGACGACCGCCGCCACAAGCGGGTCCTCATTTACAGTCATGATTCGTTCGGCCTCGGCCACCTCCGCCGCTGCCGCACCATCGCGCACTCGCTCGTCGAAGCCGACAAGGACGTCTCGGTCCTCATCCTGTCCGGTTCGCCGATCATCGGCAGCTTCGACTTCCGGGCGCGCGTCGATTTCGTGCGCATCCCGGGCGTCATCAAGCTGCGAAACGGCGAGTATACATCCCTCAACCTGCATCTGCATATCGAGGAGACTCTGCGGCTCCGGGCTTCCATCATCACCCATACCGCCGAGGCCTTTCGCCCCGACCTCGTCATCGTCGACAAGGAGCCGCTGGGGCTTCGCGGCGAGGTCCAGGAGACGCTGGAGCTGATGCGCGAACGCGAGGTGCCGGTGATTCTCGGCCTGCGCGACGTGATGGACGAGCCGGCGCAGCTCGCCCCGGAATGGTCGCGCAAGAATGTGGTTCCGGCGCTGCTGCGCTACTACGACGAGCTCTGGGTCTATGGTCTTCCGCATATCTGCGATCCGCTGGAGGGCATCGCGGTGCCGAGCGCGGTCCGGCAGAAGATGCGCTATACGGGGTATCTGCGCCGTCAGGTCCCGGCGCACCATCCGATCGACCCGGCTACCGATTTCGCCGGGGCGCCCTTCCTCCTCGTCACGCCGGGCGGCGGCGGCGACGGCGCCGAGCTCATCGACTGGGTGATCTCGGCTTATGAATCGGATCCGGGGCTGCCGCATCCGGCGCTTCTCGTCTTCGGTCCCTTCATGCAGCCGGAGCAGCAGGCCGAGTTCCAGCAGCGCGTCGCCCGGCTGCCGCGCCTCAAGGCTATCACCTTCGATGCGCGGATCGAAACGCTGATGAAGCGGGCGTTCGGGGTCGTCGCGATGGGTGGCTACAACACCTTCTGCGAGATCCTCTCCTTCGACAAGCGCGCTCTCATCGTGCCACGGACGCGCCCGCGCCTCGAACAGTATATCCGCGCCGCGCGCGCCGCCGAGCTCGGCCTCGTCGAGATGCTGGTCGATGACGGGGCGCGCGACCCGGGGCTGATGGCGGCGGCGCTGCGCCGCCTGCCCGAGCAGCGGCCGCCCTCGACGGGCGTCATTCCGGGTCTTCTCGACGGGCTCGACAGCGTCAACCGCCTCGCGGCGCAGTGGCTCTATCGCCAGGCGGCGCAGCCGGGGCTGATCGCGCTGCGCGGCTGAGGGCGTCCGCCGCTTTACCCTCCTCTGCGCCTTGCGCCCCATCGCCTTCATCCTCAAAGGCTACCCGCGGCTGTCGGAGACCTTCATCGCGCAGGAGATCGAAGCTCTGGAGCGCCAGGGGCTCGACATCCGCATCGTCGCGCTCCGCCGCCCGACCGATCCGCACCGCCATCCCGTCCATGACGCGATCCGCGCGCCCGTCCTCTACCTGCCGGAATACCTCCATCGCGAGCCGCTGCGCGTGCTGCGCGCCGCCCGCTACGGCCGGAATTTGCGCGGCTATGCCGCGGCGCGCGCGGTCTTCCTGCGCGATCTCGCGCGCGATGCGACCGCCAACAGGGTTCGTCGCTTCGGCCAGGCGCTGGTCCTCGCGCGCGAGCTCGCGCCCGAGGTCGGCCAGCTCCACGCGCACTTCCTGCACACGCCCGCCTCGGTCGCCCGCTATGCGGCGCTGCTGCGCGGCCTGCCCTGGACCGGCTCGGCCCATGCCAAGGACATTTGGACGATCCCGGAATGGGAGAAGCGCGAAAAGCTCGCCGCCTGCCGTTGGCTTGTCACCTGCACGGCGACGGGTCAGGCGCACCTTGCGGCCCTGGCGCCGCCGGGCCGCGTCGAGCTCGTCTATCACGGCCTCGACTTCACCCGCTTCGCGCCGCCTCCCGAGGCCGAACACCCCCCGCGCGACGGAAGCGAGGCGGCGCGGCCGGTCCGCATCCTCTCCGTCGGGCGCGCCGTCGCCAAGAAGGGGTTCGACGACCTTCTGGCGGCGCTCGCCTTGCTGCCGCGCGAGCTCCATTGGCACTTCACCCATATCGGCGGCGGCGCGCTGCTGAAAGCGCTGCAGCGCCAAGCGGCGGCGCTCGGCCTCGGCGAGCGGATCGCGTGGCGCGGCGCGCAGCCGCAGGAAGCGGTCCTTGCCGCCTACCGTGCCGCCGACATCTTCGCGCTGGCGAGCCGCGTCGCCGAGGACGGCGACCGCGACGGTTTACCCAACGTTCTCATGGAGGCGCAGAGCCAGCGCCTCGCTTGCCTTGCAACGCGCACGCCGGCCATCGGCGAGCTCATCGAGGACGAGGTGACCGGCACGCTGGTGCCGCCGCGGTCGCCGCCGGCGCTCGCGAAGGCGCTCGAGCGCTTGATGCGCGATCCGGCCCGCCGGACTGCGCTCGCCGCCGCCGGCGAAGCGCGCGTGCGGCGGGACTTCGCGATGCGCAAGGGCATCGCCGCGCTCGCGGCCAAATTCGCCGCCATGTGAGACGGAATGCGCATCGCCTTCTACGCGCCGCTGAAACCGCCCTCGCATCCCGTCGCTTCGGGCGATCGCGCCGTCGCCCGGCTTCTGATCGAAGCTCTACGGCGCAGCGGCCATGAGGTCGAGATTGCTAGCACTTTCCGCAGCCGCGAGGGCGCCGGCGATCTTCTGCGACAGGAGCGCCTCAGCCGGCTCGGCACGCGCCTTGCCGAGCGCTTCCTGCGCCGCAAGACGGCCCGCGGCAAGCGGCCCGATCTCTGGTTCACTTACCATCTCTACTACAAGGCGCCGGACTGGCTCGGTCCGGCCGTGGCGGCGGCGCTCGATATCCCCTATGTCGTCGCTGAAGCCTCTATCGCCGAAAAGCGCCGCGTCGGGCCCTGGGCGCTCGGCCATGCCGCGGCGCTCGCGGCGGTGCGGCGCGCCGATGCCGTCATCGGGCTCAACAGCGCCGACCGGGCCGGGCTCGTCGCCCATCTCGCCAGCTCCGACCGTTGGCACGCGCTGAAGCCGCCGGTCGAAGTCGCACGCTTCGCCGCCGCGGCGCGGCGCCGCGACACGACGCGGGCGCAGCTCGCCCGGCGCCACAGCCTCGACCCCGCCGCCGTTTGGATCGCCGCCGTCGCCATGATGCGGCCCGGCGACAAGCTCGCCTCGTACCGGCTCCTTGCGGCAGCGCTCGCTCGCCTTGCCTGCCTGCCCTGGCGCCTGCTGGTCATCGGCGACGGACCCGCGCGCCCCGAGGTCGAAGCCGCCTTCGCGCCCGGCGCCGAGCGCGTCGCCTGGCTGGGCGCGCTCGCGGCGGACGAGGTCGCCGCGTGCGTCGCCGCCTGCGATCTCTGCGCCTGGCCGGCGGTCAACGAGGCCTATGGCATAGCACTCCTCGAGGCGCAGGCCGCCGGCGTTCCGGTCGTCGCCGGTGCGAGCGGCGGCGTTCCCGACATCGTCGCCGACGGCATCACCGGGCGCCTCGTCCCCCCGGGCGATTGCGCGGCCTTCGCGCGAGCGCTGGGGCAACTCATTGCAGCGCCGCAGCAGGAGCGACGGCGCCTCGGCGAGCGCGCGGCTCTCGCGGCGGCCGACCACGATGTCGGCTGCGCCGCCACGCGCCTCGATGCCATCCTGCGCCGCGTGGTGAGCGAGCGGAGCCGCCGATGACGACGCCGCGCGTCCTCTTTCACGTGCAGCATCTCCTCGGCATTGGCCATTGGCGCCGCGCGCTGGCGATCGCCCGGGCAATGCGGCAGGAAGGGCTCGCCGTGACGATGCTGTCAGGCGGCCCTCCGGAAGAGGCGGGCGAGCTCGACGGGATCGCGGTCGAGCAGCTTGCGCCGGTGCGCGCCGCTGATGCCAGCTTCGCCACCCTCGTCGACGGCGAGGGCCGGCCGCTCGACGATGCCTTGCGCGCGCGCCGGCGGGCCCACCTCCTCGATGCCTTCGCGCGGCTGCGGCCCGCGATCGTGCTCATCGAAAGCTTCCCCTTCGGCCGGCGCGCTTTCGCCTTCGAGCTGGCGCCGCTGATCGCAGCGGCGCGGGCGGCATCGCCGCGGCCCGCAATCCTCGCCTCGATCCGGGACGTGCTCGTCGCCAAGGAGAATCCCGCGCGAGCCGCGGCGATCGTCGAAACCGTGCGGCGCGATTTCGATCGCGTTCTCGTCCATGGCGATCCCGATCTGGTCCAGCTGGAGGCAAGCTTTCCGCCTGCCGCCGAGATCGCCGACCGCCTCGTCTACACCGGCTATGTCGTGGCGGCCGCTGGCGGTCCCGACGACGGCCGCACCGGCGCCGGAGAAGTCGTCGTCTCGGCGGGCGGCGGCGCCGTCGGCGCTGCGCTGCTCCGCGCGGCCCTTGCCGCCCGAGCGCTCTCCTCGGTCGCCGCCGCGCCATGGCGGCTCCTCGCCGGCCCGCATCTGCCGGCGGCGGATTTCGCCGCGCTCGCGGCAAGGCTGCCGCCCGGTGTCGCGCTCGAACGCTTCCGCCCCGACTTCCCGGCCATGCTCTTCCGTTGCCGGCTTTCGATCAGCCAAGGCGGCTACAACACGGTGCTCGATCTTCTCGCAGCCGGCACCCGCGCCATCGTGGTGCCCTTCGCCGCCGCCGGCGAGACCGAGCAGGCGCAGCGCGCCGCGCTGCTCGCCGCGCGCGGCGCCTTTCGCCTGCTGCCTGACCCAGAGCTTGACGGCAGCACCCTGGCCGCCGCCATCGACCAAGTGCTTGCTGCTCCGCCGCCCCCGCGGCTCGCGATCCGCCGCGACGGCGCCGCCGAAACCGCCCGGACCGTCGCGGAACTCGCCCGAAATCGCGGTTGGTAACGAGGAGCCGAGAGTTTAAGGTTGGCGGCGCGAGGAGCGGGAAAGGGTGTGACCGGCGGCACTGCGGACAAGTCTGCGTCAGGGCATAAATTTCGGCATGATAGGCGAGGAAGCACCGGCGGCGGAGTGGAGCGATCTGGAGCGCGAGCTCGACGCCTGGGCGGCAACGGGGCGGACCGCCACTTTCTGGTGGCGCGACGACGACGCGATCGCGGCGACGCCGGCTCTCGACCGCCTCCTTGAACTGGGGCATGGCCTGCCTCTGGCGCTGGCGGTCATTCCGGGAAGCGCCGAGGATTCGATCGCGCGGCGGCTGATGGCAGCGCCGAATGTCGCCGTCCTCCAGCATGGCTGGATGCACCGCAATCACGCGCCGGCGGGGGAGCGCGCGGCCGAGCTCGGCGCCCATCGTCCGGTCGATGTCGTGCTAGAGGAGCTCGGCGCCGGCTGGCACCGGCTCGAGGCGCTGCTCGGGCGCCTCCTCCTTCCGATCCTGACGCCGCCCTGGAACCGCGCCGCCGATGCCCTCATCCCGCGCCTGCGGGCGGCAGGCTATTGCGGGCTCTCCGCCTCCGGTCCGCGCCGGCGGCGCGAGGCGAGTCCGGGCCTCGTGCAAGTCAATGCCCATGTCGATCTCGTCGATTGGCGGGCGCGGCGCTTCGTCGGCGCGGCGAAAGCGATACGGCGCGCGATCGAGCATCTTGCCGCACGGCGCGTCGGCAGCGCCGATCCGGCGGAGCCGACCGGCATCTTGACGCACCATCTCGTCATGGACGCGCCCTCAGAGGGCTTCCTCCTGCGCTTCCTCGCCCTCACCCGCACGCATCCGGCGGCGCGCTGGATCGGCGCCGCCGAGGCCTTCGCCGCGCCGTGAGCCGCCACGCCTATCCATTGAGCGCCCTGGCCGGCGACTATGCGCGCGCGGCGGCCGGGCTCGCCCTCGCCCTGCCGCCGCTCGTCCTCCTCCCGCTCAACCGCTATGTCTTCGCGGTCTTCGCGCTTCTCGCCGCGCTCTTCCTCCTTTTCGCCTGGCGCACCCTGCTGCGCCAGCTTGGCCCCATCGAGATGAGCGAGGAGGCGATCGCCAGCCTCGGTCCTTTCGCAACACGCCTCGAATGGGCCGGGCTCGACGAGATGAAGCTCGCCTACTACGCGACGCGACGCGACGGCCGCAGCGGCTGGATGCAGCTTGCGCTGCGCGCCGGCGGACGGCGCCTCAGGCTTGACAGCCGGATCGAGGGGTTCGCCGCCATCGTCGCGCGCGCCGTCGCGGCGGCGCGGCAGCGGCGACTGCCCCTCAGCGCGGCGACCGCCAGCAATGTGACGGCGCTCGGCATCGCGCTCGCCCCGGCAGAGGCATGATGGAGAAATCGACGAGCGATCTCCTCCGCGTCCGCGACCTGCGCATTCATTTCGCGACGCCCGCCGGCATCGTCGAGGCGGTGCGCGGCGCCAGTTTCCGCATCCGCGCGGGCTCGACGGTGGCGATTGTCGGCGAATCGGGCTCGGGGAAGTCGGTCGTCAGCCAGGCGATCATGGGCATCCTGCCGCGCGTCGGCCGCATCGCCGGCGGCGAGATCCTGTTCGCCGATCCGCGCCGCCCGGGCAGCGTCATCGACATCGCGGCGCTGCCGGCGGACGGTCCGGAGATGCGCGACATCCGCGGCGGCCGCATCTCGATCATCTTCCAGGAGCCGATGACGTCGTTGTCGCCGCTGCACACGGTCGGCGACCAGGTGAGCGAAGCGCTGCGCCTCCACCGGGCGGTGGGCGCCGCCGAGGCACGCGACCTCACGGCCGAGATGCTGCGCAAGGTCGGCTTCATCGATCCGATGAAGGCGCTCAAGACCTATCCCTTCGAGCTGTCGGGCGGGCTGCGCCAGCGCGCGATGATCGCGATGGCACTGGTCTGCAACCCGGCGCTCCTCATCGCCGACGAGCCGACGACGGCGCTCGACGTCACGATCCAGGCGCAGATCCTGAAGCTCATGCACGACCTCCAGCGCGAGTTCGGCATGGCCATCCTTCTCATCACCCACGATCTCGGCGTCGTCGCCAACGTCGCCGAAGAGATCGTCGTCATGTATCACGGCAGCGTCGTCGAGAGCGGCACGATCGAGGATTTGTTCCGCGCGCCGGAGCATCCCTATCTGCGCGCCCTCTTGCGCGCCGTGCCGCGTTTCGACATGCCGCCCGGCGAACGACTCGTCCCCATCCGCGAGATCCGCCCCGGTGAGGCGCGCCACCTCATGGCGGCCAAGGCCGAGTGGCCGGCGGATGCGAGCGCGCCGCTGCTTGCCTTCGAGGATGTGAGCAAGACCTACCGCATCCGCAAATCTGGCATGTTCGGCGGCGAAGCCGGCGCCTTCACCGCGGTCGACCATGTGAGCCTCGCTATCGAGCGCGGCGAGTGCCTCGGCCTCGTCGGCGAGAGCGGCTGCGGCAAGACGACACTGAGCAAGGTGCTGCTGCGCGCGGTCTCGGCGAGCTCGGGCCGCATCACCTTCAACGACCACGGGACCCCTGTCGACGTGTTGGCGCTCGAGGGCACGGCGCTGACGCGCTTCCGCCGCAAGGTGCAGTTCATCTTCCAGGACCCTTTCGGCTCCCTCAATCCGCGCATGACGGTCTTCGACATCATAAGCGAGCCGCTCGTCATCCACGGGATCGGCACGGCCGAGACGCGGCGCGAGATGGTGCGCGAGCTGATGAACCTGGTCGGCCTCGACATCCGCCATTTGAAGCGCTACCCGCACAGCTTCTCGGGCGGGCAGCGGCAGCGGATCGGCATCGCGCGCGCCCTGGCGCTCCGCCCCGACCTCATCATCTGCGACGAGCCGGTCTCGGCGCTCGACGTGTCGATCCAGGCGCAGATCCTGAACCTGCTCATGGATCTGAAGCGGCAGCTCGGCCTCACCTACCTCTTCATCTCGCACAACCTCGCCGTCGTCGACTACATCGCCGACCGCATCGCCGTCATGTGCGCCGGCCGCATCGTCGAGCTGGCGCCGCGGCGCCTCCTCCAGCGCAATCCGATCCATCCTTATACGCGCACGCTCTACGCCGCCGTCCCGGCGCCCGATCTCGAGCATCGCCTCGATTTCGCCCAGCTCGTCGAGGAGAAAGCCTCGCGGCCGGAGGCGTGGCCCCCGCCCTTCCGGCGCGACGCCCGCCACCGGCCGGAGCTCATTGCGGTGGGCGGCGGACATTTCGTGCAGGCGGAATTCCTGCCGGCAACAGTCGCGGCAGCGCAATGACCCGCGTCGCCGCGGCACTGCTGCTCTTCCTCGCCGGCGCCGCCGGCGCCTTCGGCGCGCCCGCCCTCATCGAGACGCCATCGCTGGCGAGCGCGGTCGCGAACGGGACCTTGCCGCCGATCGCAGCGCGCGTCCCGGCGGAGCCTCTTATCGTCGACAGCGCGCCCGGCACCCCCGGCGGCGATCTCCACATGCTGATGGCGGGATCGAAAGACACGCGCATGATGGTCGTCTACGGCTATGCGCGGCTCGTCGGCTACACGCCCGCCCTCACCCTCGCCCCCGACCTCGTCAAATCCTACGAGGACGAGGATGGCGACCGCGTCTTCACCTTCCACCTGCGCCCCGGGCACAAATGGTCCGACGGCGCGCCGTTCACCGCTGAGGATTTCCGCTTCTGGTTCGAGGATGTGGCGCAGAACAAGATGATCTCGCCCTCGGGGCTCCCACCCGAGCTCCTCGTCGAGGGCGAGAAGCCGCGCGTCGAATTTCCCGACCCGCTCACCGTGCGCTATTCCTGGTCGCGGCCCAACCCGATGTTCCTGCCAGCGCTCGCCGGGCCCGACCCGCTTTTCATCTATGTGCCCGCTCATTATTTGAAGCAGTTCCATGAGCGCTATGCCGAGAAGGACAAGCTGAAGGCGCTCGTCAAAGCGGCGAAGCAGCGCAATTGGGCGGCGCTCTTCAACAAGCTCAGCAATGGCTACCGCAACGACAATCCCGATCTGCCGACCCTCGAACCCTGGATGCTGAGGACGCGGCCGCCGGCCGACCGCTTCATCTTCGAGCGCAACCCCTATTTCCACCGCATCGACGCGGCCGGACGGCAGCTTCCCTATATCGACCGCGTCCTCATGGTGATCGCCGACAGCAAGATCATCCCGGCCAAGACCGGCGCCGGCGAAAGCGATCTGCAGGCGCGCTACCTGCGCTTCGACAACTACACTTTCCTCAAAGAGGCGGAGGAGCGGAACGATTTCACCGTGCGGCTGTGGCGGACGGCGCCGGGAAGCCAGCTCGCGCTCTACCCCAACCTCTGCTACAACGACCCCGTTTGGCGGAAGCTGCTGCGCGACGTGCGCTTCCGCCGCGCCCTGTCGCTGGCGATCGACCGCCATGAGATCAACCAGGCGATCTATTACGGCCTCGCCAAGGAGGGCCAGAACACGGTCCTGCCGCAATCGCCGCTCTACAAGCCGGAATTCCGCGAGGCCTGGGCCAAGTTCGACCTGCCCGAAGCCAATCGCCTGCTCGACGCGCTCGGCCTCGACAAGCGCGATTCCGAGGGCATCCGCCTCCTGCCCGACGGGCAACCCTTGCAGATCATCGTCGAGAGCGCCGGCCAGTCGACGGAGGAGGCCGACGTGCTGGAGCTCATCCGCGACACCTGGCGCGAAGCCGGGATCAAGCTCTTCTCCAAGCCCTCGCAGCTCACGGTGTTCCGCAACCGCGTCTTCTCGGGCGAGGCGATGATGGCGATCGCCAACGGCATCGACAACGGCCTCGTCACCGCCGACATGCCGCCCGTCGAATTCGCGCCGGTGAGCCAGCAGCAGCTGCAATGGCCGAAATGGGGCCAGTATTATGAGGACAAGGGCCATGCCGGCGAGCCGCCCGACACGCCGATGGGACGCGAGCTGATGCGCCTCTTCAATGCCTGGTTCGATGCCGGCACCAAGGATCAAAGGCGCGCGATCTGGGAGAACATCTTGACGATCTATGCCGAGGACGTGCCGACGATCGGCATCGCCGCCGGCGTGCCGCAGCCCGTCGTCGTCAACAACCACCTGCGCAACGTGCCGGAGGAGGGCATCTGGAACTGGGATCCGGGGGCGCATTTCGGCATCTATCACCCCGACCATTTCTGGTTCGCCAAGGACGAGCGGGTGGCCCTCCCGGCCGCGCCGGCGGCGCCGCGCTGAGGCCGCGATGCTCGGCTACATCGTGCAGCGCCTCCTCATCATGGTGCCGACGCTGATCGTCATCAGCATCGTCGTCTTCACCATCATCAAGCTGCCGCCGGGCGACTATTTCTCGACCTATGTCGCCGAGCTGCAGAGCGAAGGCGAGGCCGTCGATCTGCAGAAGATCGAGTTCCTGAAGAAGGAATACGGCTTCGACAAGCCTGTCTGGGAGCAATATCTCTACTGGGCGGGCGGCCTCCTGCGCGGCGATCTCGGCTATTCCTTCGAATACAATCTGCCGGTGCGCGACATCGTCGGCGACAAGCTGTTCCTCACCTTCATCGTCTCCTTCGCCACCGTGCTCTTCACCTACGTCGTCGCCTTTCCCATCGGCATCTACTCGGCGACGCATCAATACAGCTGGAGCGATCACGCTCTCACCCTGCTCGGCTTCATCGGTCTCGCGACGCCGAATTTCCTGCTCGCGCTGGTGCTGCTCTACCTCGCCAACATCTATCTCGGCGTCTCGATCGGCGGGCTCATGGATCCGCGCTACCTCGATGCGCCGTGGAGCCTCGCCAAGGCGCAGTCCGTCTTCGCCCATCTCTGGATTCCGGTCATCGTCATCGGGCTTTCGGGCACCGCCGGCATGATCCGGCGCCTGCGCGCCAATCTCCTCGACGAGCTGCAGAAGCAATATGTGACGACGGCGCGGGCCAAGGGCCTGCCGCCCTTCCGCGCCCTCGTGAAGTATCCGCTGCGGATGGCCCTCAACCCGTTCATCTCGGATATCGGCTCGCTCCTCCCGCACATCATCTCGGGCGCAGCGGTGGTCTCGGTGGTGATGAACCTGCCGACGACCGGGCCGATGCTGCTCGAAGCGCTGCGCAGCCAGGACATGTACCTCGCCGGCTCGTTCCTCATGTTCCTCGCCTTCCTCACCGTCATCGGCATGCTGATCTCGGATCTGGCCCTCGCCGCGCTCGACCCGCGCATCCGCCTCTCGGGCGGCGTCTCGCGATGAGCGTCGAGACGGCGAGCCCCCCGGCCGCCGCCGCGGCGGAGCGCCTGCCGCATTACGTCTCGCCGCAACCCTTCGACCCCTATTCCGCCGAGGAGATGACGCCGCAGCAGGAGCGGTACTACATGGCCTCGCAATGGCGGATGATGTGGTGGAAGCTGAAGCGCCACCGCATCGCCGTCGCCTCGGGCGTCATCCTCCTCGCCATGTATCTCTCGATCACGGTCAGCGAATTCCTCGCCCCCTACGATTACCAGTCGCGCCATTCCGACTTCATCTACGCGCCGCCGCAGGGCATCCACCTTTTCCATGACGGCCGCCTCATCGGCCCCTATGTCGCCGGCTTCGACTACCATCTCGATATGCGCGACCTGCGGCGCGTCTACACCCCGAACCTGCGCAAGATCGAGAAGCTGCGCTTCCTCTGCCACGGCGACCATTACAGCTTCTGGGGCCTCGTGCCGGGCGATCTCCACCTCGTCTGCCCGGCCGAGGGCGGCACGCTCTTCCTGCTCGGCACCGACCGGCTCGGGCGCGACCTCCTCTCGCGCATTCTCTACGGCGCCCGCATCTCGCTGACGATCGGGCTCGTCGGCGTCGCCGTCAGCTTCACCCTCGGCATCGTCATCGGCGGCATCGCCGGCTATTACGGCGGCTGGGTCGACATCCTGATCCAGCGCCTCATCGAGATCATCCAGAGCTTCCCGCATCTGCCGCTGTGGATGGCGCTCTCGGCCATCCTGCCCGTGACCTGGAGCCCGCTCCTCGTCTATTTCGGCATCACCATCATTTTGGGACTCATCGAGTGGACGCATTTGGGCCGCGCCGTCCGCTCCAAGCTGCTGGCGCTGCGCGAGGAGGATTTCTGCACCGCAGCGCTCCTCATGGGCGCGAAGCCCGCGCGCATCATCGGCCGCCATCTGCTGCCGAGCTTCATGAGTCACCTCATCGCGACGGCGACGCTCACCATCCCCTCGATGATCCTCGGCGAGACCGCGCTCTCCTTCCTCGGCCTCGGCCTGCGGCCGCCGATCACGAGCTGGGGCGTGCTCCTCAACGAGGCGCAGAACATCAACGTCGTGGCGCTCTACCCCTGGCTCATGCTTCCGGTCGTGCCTGTCATCGTCATGGTGCTCGCCTTCAACTTCCTCGGCGACGGCCTCCGCGACGCCGCCGATCCGTACCGGTAGCGTCCGCTAGGGCTTCGGCGACGCCGGGACGCCTCTCTCTACTCAGCGCCCGCGAGGGCGGCGAGGTATGCGACGGCGGCGCGGTGTTCGCCTTCGGCGAGAGGCAGGCAGCTCGCAAGAAAGGCGCGGTAGGCGGGCAGCTCGCCGAGCGCCGCCGTCTCGGCGAGAAGACGGTCGCGGCGCTGGGGCTCGGAGGCCCTGCAACCTTTGACGAGGCGGCACTGGCCGGTGGGACCGAGGAAGAGGAGCTCGCCCGAGCGTTCGAGGAATTCCGCGGCGGCGGCGAGGACGCCGCCCGAGCCATCGTAGAAATCGTCGAAGACGACGGCGCCGCCGGGGACGACGCGCGGATAGAGCGCCGCGAGCGCCGTCGCCGTCGAGGCGTAGAGATCGCCATCGAGATGGACGAGCGCGAAACGCTGCGCCGGCGGCAAGCGGGGCAGCGTCGCTGCGAAATCGCCGTCGAGAATGGGGCAGCTTTCGGCAAGCCCGAGGCCCGCGAGGAAATCGCCGACTTCCGCCCGCGAGCTGGCGAACTGCCCCGCCCGGTAGGAGCGGTCGTAGCGCCGGTCGGGCTCGGGCAGCCCGTCGAAGCGGTCGGCGACGAAGACCCGCCGGCCGATGCCGGCGGATCGCGCGGCAAGAGCGAGGAGAGCGGCGCCGCCGCCGCGCGCGGCACCGCATTCGATGACATCGCCGGCAAGATCGGCCGATCGCCGCAGCAGCCGCGCGAGCACGAGGCCGCGGAAGGGATCGAGAAGCGTGCGCGGGCGAACAGCGTCCCAGATCGCGGAGAAGCCCAGCGCCCGATCCTCGGCGGTGCCGCCGATCGCCTCGATACCGGTACTGCGGGACAGCTTGCGCGTCGCGTGATAAGCGGCGGCGAGCCGCGCGAAATCGTCCGGCGTCAGCGCGATGACGCTCACGCCTGCAAGACCATGCCTTCCTTGGCGACGATCGTGCCCGGCCGGAGCGCGCCTGCCTCGCAGGCGACGCGATCCATGAAGACGTCGTCATGGCCGGGATCGTGGTGGAAGATGACGAGGGTCCTGACCGCGGCGGCCTCGGCGAGGCGCACGCCTTCCTCCCAGGTCGAATGCCCCCAATTGACATGCGCCGGATATTCGGCGTCGGTATAGGTGCAGTCGTAGATCATGAAGTCGGCGCGGTCGACGAGCGCGAGGACGTTGCGGTCGAGCCCATTCTTGCTGTGCTCGGTGTCGGTGATGTAGCAGACGACCTTGCCGCCATATTCGATGCGGTATCCGGTGGCGCCGTTCGGGTGGTTGAGCGGCCCCGTCCGCAGGACCAGGCCCGGATGCGGGCTCAGCGTCTCGCCGTGACGGAAATCGGTGAACGAGACCTGCGGGTTGAGAAGCGCGATCGGCACCGGGAAGAGCGGCGCCATCATCATCCCGTAAAGCACGTTCTCGAGCTGGTTGTCGGGCAGGAGATGGCCGGCCCAGAGGCGGACCTTGTTGCCGCGAGCGTAGCAGGGGGCGAAGAAGGGCAGCCCGCAGATATGGTCGAAATGCGTGTGGCTGTAGAAGAGGTCGGCATCGATCGTGGCGCCGTCCTTGACGAGCTCGCGCCCGAGTTCGCGCAGCCCCGTGCCGCCATCCATGATGAGAAGCCGCTCGCCGCAGCGGATTTCGACGCAGGAAGTGTTGCCGCCGTATCGGACGGTATCCGGACCCGGACAAGCGATGCTGCCGCGCACGCCCCAGAAGCGGATCGAGACGTCACCCGGTGCAACCATGTGCTGCCTGTCGCGTCGCCTGGCCCCCTACGCTGTCCTGCCTACCCTAATATTGGTTGAGAGGTCGAGAAAAAAACCGCCGAAACGGCGGCGCAGTGACGGCGATCACACTTATGGGACAAGGCGGTAGCCGCCCGGCTCCGTGATCAGGATTTCGGCGCGCGAGGGCTCGCGCTCGATCTTCTGGCGCAGGCGGTAGATATGCGTTTCGAGCGTGTGCGTCGTCACGCCGGCATTGTAGCCCCAGACTTCGCCGAGCAGCGTGTCGCGGCCGATCACCTTGTCGCCGGCGCGGTAGAGATATTTGAGGATCGCCGTCTCCTTCTCGGTGAGGCGCACCTTCTTGCGCCCGGAGCCGTCGACGAGGAGCTTGGCGCTCGGCCGGAAGGTATAGGGACCGATGGTGAAGACGGCGTCCTCGCTCTGCTCGTGCTGGCGGAGCTGGGCGCGCAGGCGCGCAAGCAGCACGCTGAGGCGGAAGGGCTTGGTGACATAGTCGTTGGCACCGGAATCGAGGCCGAGGATGGCATCGGCATCGGTATCGGCGCCCGTCAGCATGACGATCGGCGAGCGCACGCCCGAGCGCCGCATGAGGCGGCAGAGCTCGCGCCCGTCCATGTCGGGGAGGCCGACATCGAGGAGGATGACGTCGAAATATTGCTGAGTTGCGAGTTCGAGTGCCTTCGCCCCATTCTCCGCTTCGGCCGGGGCGAATTCCTCGTGCAAGCGCAGCTGCTCGGCCAGCGAGTGGCGCAGCGCCGCGTCGTCGTCGACGAGAAGGATTTTGCGACCGATCGTCATCTGCCTCTCCCCGTAACTGTCCCCTCCGCCTCGCGGCCGCGGCGAATTGCTTTTCTCCGATACGCTCCGCCAAGAGGTCGCATCCCCGGGCGCCCGGCCCATGCTCCCGACTTTTCCACGCGAGCGGGAAGGGATCGGCGGCGGGTCATAGCATGCCGATTGGCGAATTTCACCTCCGCCGCGCCAAGCCCGGCCTCACGGGCCGCTTCCGCCGAGAAGACCGGCGAGCGCCGCGAAGAGCGGGCTTTCCCCGTCGGCGAGGCGGTCCATGATGCTGAAATGATCCTCTCCCGGCTGCGCCAGGATGGTGGGCGGGCCGCAGCGGCGCCGCCAGGCGGCGGCGAACTCCGCCTGCTGCCGCTGGAACTCCGCCGTCTCGCCGCCGCCCACGGCAAGAAGCAGACGGCCGGGCACGCCGCCGTCGCCCGCCGCCAGGCGCCGCGTCGGGCTGAGCGCATCCGCCTCCGCCGCTGCGAGGCCCAGTACCTCGTTATGGAAAGAGAGGCGGATCGGCTCCAGGTCGAAGACGCCGCTGACCGCGCATAGGCCCCAAAGCGGCGGGCGCGCGCCTGCGTCTTCCAGCATCGCCATCGCGGCGAGGTGGCCGCCCGCGGAATGGCCGGCCAGCGTGATCCGCCGGAGGTCGATGCCGAGCGCCGCGGCGTGCTCGCGCAGCCAGCCGAGCGCGGCGCGGCTCTCCGCCACCATCTCGGTGATCGAAGCAGCGGGAGCCAGCGTGTAGTTGACGACGGCGACGGCGGCCCCGGCCTCCTGGAAGGCCGGCGCGATGAAGCTGAAGTCGCTCTTGTCCATGGCGCGCCAGAAACCGCCATGGAAGAAGACGAGGAGCGGCGCCGGCCGCCGCGGCCCGTCGAAAAGATCGAGCCGCTGCGCGGGCTTCGGCCCATAGGCGAGATCGAGGCGACAGGGCCGGCCGCGACGGACGGCGGCGCTCGCTGCCGCCCAGCGCGCGAAATAGGCGCCATGCTCCGGAACGGCGGCGCGCAGATTGTACTCGGCATCGAGCGCGGCTTGGTCGAAGCCGCGATACACAACGCGACCCTCGTTCTTCATCGGGGCGCTCCGAAGAGGTCGACATGGCCGAGGCGGAGCGACAGCGCCCCCTCTCGCGCCTGTGCCCGTCGTCTCTCCGCCCAGGCGGCGATCGCGGCCGCGCGGTCCGGCATCGCTTCCCGCGCCGCCCCCGCCATGCCCTCGATGACCGCCTCGAGCGCGGCGCCGGGCCCGAGCCGCCAGTCGCTGCGGCGCATCGCCACCTCGTATCCGGCGGCGGTGAGGCGCTGTGCGAGATGACCGGCGGCAGCGGCGCCGAGCGCTGGCCCGAACCCTTTGTCGCGCGCCTGGTGGCAGGCGAAGGCGGCGGCGATGAGCGCGTCTTCGGGCGCAGCCGGCCGCCATTCGGCGCGGCCATCGACGCTGAGCGTGACCAGCAGCGGGCGCCGCGCCGCGGCGATGCGCCCCGCGAAATCATCGAGCCAGGCAGCCGAGACGAGATCGAGCAGCGCGTTCGCGGCGATGCCGTCGAATGCGCCGAAATCGAGCCGGCCGAGATCGCGCGCGAGATCGAGCGCCCGGCAGGAGACGCAGCAGGATGGCGCATCGCTCCGGGCGGCGGCGAGAAGCGCCGCATCCTTGTCGACGAGAAGCCAATCCTGCGCGCCGCCGAAGCGGGGCGCGAGATAGCGAAAATTGGCGCCGGAGCCCGCTGCGAGATCGAGGAGGCGCGGATGCGCCGGCAACGCGGCAACGAAACGGCGCGTCAGCTCGGCATCGCGCGCCTGCGCATCGAGCGGCTCGCGCAAGGCGAGCCATTCACGGCTGAAGGTGGCGCCCGAGGCTGTCATGCGACCAGCCGGTCGAAGGCCGCGCCCCAGCGCCGGATCGCGGCGTCCCAGTCGGGCAGCAATGCGCCTGCCCGGGCCGCACCCTCGGCGAGGCGGCGCCGCAAAGCGGCATCGCCGAGAACGCGGCCGAGAGCGTCGGCAAGAGCGGCGCGATCGCCGGGGGGAACGAGGAAGCCCGCCGTCTCGGGAACGGTGTCGACGACCGCGCCGGCGGCGGCGCCGATGATGGGAAGCCCGTGGGCCAGCGCCTCGGCGAAAGCCATGCCATAGCCTTCATGGAAGGAGGGCAGGACGAAGATGTCGGCATTCTCATAGGCGGTGCCGACGCGATCGGGCGGCCATTCGCCGGCGAGGGTCACGCGGTCTTCGAGCCCGCATCGCCGGATCGCTCGGCGGAGTTCCGCCGCGGCCTGCGGATCGCGCCCGAGGCTGCCGATGCAGAGCAGCGTCCACGCCGCCTCGCGCAGGCCGGCCAAGGCCTCGATCAGAAGCAGATGCCCTTTGCGCGGCGTCACCGCGGCAACGCAGAGAAGTCGAAGCGGCGCGCGCCCGCCGCGCGGTACCGGCGGAGCCGCGAGGGGCCGCGCCGTGCCGGGAGGGACGACCGCGATCCGCGCCTCGCCGACGCCGTAGCCGATGAGCGAGCGCGCCGTCGCGACGCTGGGGCAAATAACCCCGCGGAAGAGCGGCAGCAGCCACGCCTCGAGGGCGGCGAAGCGCGCCGCCGCCGCTGCGGAAAGACCGGTCTCCTCGGCGAGCGGGTGATGCACGAAAGCGACGAGGCGGAGCCGGCGCGAGGCCGCGGCGAGGCACTCCGCGCCGGCGGCGAGGGCGAGCCCGTCGACCGCGGCGGCAGCGCCATCGGGAAGCTGGGCGAGCGCGGCGGCGAAGCTGGCGCGCGCCGTCGCATCGGCATCGGGAAAGCGGCCCGCGAGCGAGACGGCAGCCACCCGGCGGCCATCGCGCCGCAGCCCCTCGATGACGCGCCGGTCATAGATGTAGCCGCCCGTCGCCTGCTCGAGGGGGCCTGGCACCAGGAAGGCGAGCGGCGTCAAGCCACCGGACCTTCGCAGGCAGCCCAGGCGACCGGAGATTCACGCAAGACGACGCGCAGCCCGGTGATGGCGCCGGCGGTGCCGGGGCCGAGGGCGCCGGCACGCAAGCGGGCGGCGAGGCGGCGGTGAATCTCGCCGGCAAGGAACTCCGTCGTGGTGTTGCGGCCGCGGAATTCGGGGATCTCGTCGAGATTGCGATAGTTGAAGGCGGCGAGGACGGATTGCAGCTCGGCGAGCGCCCGGCCGATATCGCAGACGAGCCCGTCGGCGCCGAGCGTCTCGCGGCGGAACTCGGCCTCGACCGCATAGGTGGCGCCGTGAAGCTGCTGCGCCGGGCCGAAGACCTCGCCGACGAAGCTGTGCGCGATCATGACATGGCTGCTGACGGCGATACTGTACATTGCGGCGTTCCACCAGCGGGCGTGACGGCTTCAAGAATAGCGCACAACCTGGCAGAGCGCGCCCGGCTCGGCGCTGAGGCGCGGCATCACCGCCGGAAGCTCCTCGAACCGACAGGGTTCTGCCAAGAGGCGATCGAAAACCGGATCGGCGAGCAATGCGAGAGCGAGGGCGAGGCGCCGCCCGCGCGTCCAGCGCGCACGCCGCGCCGGGGCGACGGCGCCCACTTGCGAGGAGCGCAGCGTCAGGCGCCGCGAGTGGAAGGCTTCGCCGAGCGGCGCCGCTACGGCTTCATCGCCGTACCAGCTCAGCTCGATGATGTCGGCCTCGAACCCGGCAAGGCGGAGCGCCGTCGCGAGTCCGGCAGCGCTGCCGCTTGCATGAATGACGAGATCGGCCTCCGTCTGCGCCGTCTCGGGCAGCGCGAAGCGGCAGCCCAGCGCGGCGGCCAAGGCCGCCCGCGTCGGGTCGATGTCGACGAGCTCGACTTGCGCGCCCGGCAGCCGCGCCGCCAGCGCCGCCGCGAGGCTGCCGACGACACCCGCCCCGACGACGGCGATCCGGTCGCCGAGCCGCGGCGCCGCGTCCCACAGCGCATTCAGCGCGGTTTCCATATTGGCGGCGAGCACGGCGCGATCGTCCGGCAACGCCTCCGGCACCGGCTGGACCGCATCGGCAGGCACATCGTAGCGATCCTGATGCGGGAACAGGCAAAAGACGCGGCGGCCGAGGAGCCCCGCCGGCCCCGCCTCGACGACGCCGACCGAGGCATAGCCGTATTTGACGGGCGCCGGGAAATCACCTTCCTGGAAGGGGCAGCGCATGGCGGCGCGCTGGCTCGCCGGCACCTTGCCGCGGAAGACGAGGCCTTCCGTGCCGCGGCTGATGCCGCTTGCGAGGGCCCGGATGCGGACGCATCCGGGGGGCGGCTCGGGCGGCAGGGCGTGCCGGCGCAGGGCGCCGCGGCCAGGTTCCTCGAGCCAGAAGGCGCGCGCGTCACTCATGGAAGACGCATTCGTAAAGGACGTCCTCGCCGAGTTCGAAGCGGCGGATGCGCGGGCGCAGCCCCGCGCGCAAATCGGTCACCTCCGGCAGGGTGATTCCGGGCCGCCCCGAACCGAGGATGAGCGGCGACACGGCGAGCTGCAGGCGATCGAGGCAGCCCGCTTGCAAGAAGCGCGAAATGGTGACCCCGCCGCCTTCGATATAGAGGCGCCGCAGTCCGCGGCGTGCCAGCTCGGCGCGTATCGCCGCCGGCGCGAGGCCTTCGGCGCCGCCGGGAACCGGGACGATTTCAGCGCGGCCGAGGCGCTCCCCGGCGGCCGCCTTGTTGCGGGTGGTCAGCAGCAGAGTCGGCGCGGCGCCGTCCTGGAAGACGCGGTAGCCCTCCTGCAAGCGGCGGCCGCCATCGAGGATGACGCGAACGGGATGGTCTCCGGCGCAGTCGCGGACGGTGAGCTGCGGATCGTCGAGCCGCAAGGTGGCGGCACCCACCACGACCGCGTCGGCGAGCGCACGCATGCGATGACAGTGGAGAAGGTCGGCGCTGCCGGTGATCCAATGCGAGGCCCCGCCCTCGGTGGCGATGCGGCCATCGAGGCTCTGTCCGAGATGGGCGACCGCAAAGCCGCAGCGCGCGAGGACGAAGGGCATATAGAGGTCGAAAAAGGCGGCGAGCGGCGGCGCGAGAGGCGCCGCGGCGCTCCAGGTCTCGCCCTCGATCCGGATCATGGCGTCACCGATGCGGCACATCGGAGGACCGCCGGCATCCCCGGCACGTCGCCCTGCGCTTAGCGCCAAGAGGTCCTGCCAAGCCGCCTCTAGCCCGGCCATATGCCGCTCCGCGCCCGCAGCAGCGCCGGCCTTCCACTGTCGGAGCTGTGACTTGACGCCATCATTGCGGGCATACACTGTTTCGCCCTCCGATGTCGATCCGGCAATGCCATCGGAATTCGCGCAACGCCGGGCGGGAAGCGTTTCTGGTGCGCCCAAGTCTGGCCGGTCCACCGGCCCTGCTGATCGAAGCCGCCGCCTGGCTCGGCACGCTCGCCTTGGTCCTGGCGCTGGCGCTGGCGACGGCGCCGCTCGACGGGCTGTGGGGCGGACCCGCGCTGCTCGCCCTCTTCCTTTATGCCGCCGCTGCCTTCATCGCCTTGCGCGGCCTCGTGCATCACGCGCCGCTGCGCCGCTTCGGCATCGCCAATGTCATCACCGCCGCGCGCGCCGCCGCCGCCGCCTTCATCGCCGGGCTGGCGCTCATTGCCGACGAGGCCGCGGTGCCGGCGCGAAGCCTCGCCGTCGTCATCGGCGGAATTGCCCTCTTCTGCGACGGTCTCGACGGCTGGGCAGCGCGGCGAACGGGGCTCGCGAGCCGCTTCGGCGCCCGTTTCGACATGGAGGTCGACGCCCTTTTCACCCTCATCATCACTTTCATGTTACTGCGCGTCGGCCAAGTCGCCGCATGGGTGCTGGCGGTCGGGCTCATTCGCTATATCTTCGTGTTGGCGGGCTGGCTCTGGCCGCCGCTCGCGCGTCCCCTGCCGCCGAGCACCCGGCGAAAGGCGGCGTGCGTCGCGGTCATTCTCGCCTTGCTGGCGGCGCTGACGCCGTGCGTCGATCCGCCGGCGGCGGGAGTCATCTGTGCCGCCGGCCTGGCGATGCTTATCTATTCGTTTGCGACGGATTGTCTATGGCTCGTGCGTTATTCTCGCGCTGCAACCGCCCCGCAGACCCAGCCCTGCCGGCCGGAGGCCGCGTGAAGGCAAATCGGGGAGTACGGCATGCTCAATAGGCGCAGCTCCGTGGCGGCGCGGCGGCATGCTCCTATCGCCCTCATCGAGGTCGACCGCGCCATCACCGATTTGCGGCGCGGCGGGCTCGTCGTCATTCGCGGCCCCGATGCTTCGATCCTCGTGCAAGCGGCGGAGGCGATCACCCCGGATTCCTTCGCGCGCTTCTCGATGCTGGCCGGCGGGCGGCCGCTCCTCGCGATCACGCAGCACCGCGCCGCCGCGCTCAACCTTGCCGAGGCGCCGCGCGAGCCGGCCGGCACCATGCTGCTGTCGTTGCCGGCGGAGACCGACGCCCGCTTCCTGCGCTACCTCGCCGATCCCGCCGAGCTCGCCCTCATCGCCAAGACGCGCCTCGCCGCGAAAGGGGTCCGCCCCGGCGAGGCGGCGGAGGCGGCGGTGGAGCTGGCGAAGCTGGCGCGGCTGCTGCCGGCGGCGCTCACGGCGCGGCTCGGCCGCCGCGATGCCGCCGCGCTGGCGCGGCGCGAGGGGCTCCTCAGCCTCGCTGCCGCCGATATTCTCGGCTACGAGGCCGCCGCCGCGGTGTCGCTCCGGCGCGTCGCCGAGGCGCGCGTGCCGCTCGAAGGGGCCGAGGAGACGCAGATCGTCGCCTTCCGTCCGAGCGACGGCGGGGTCGAGCATCTGGCGATCCTCATCGGCAATCCCGATCCCGCGGTCCCGGTCCTGACGCGGCTCCATTCCGAATGCTTCACCGGGGACCTCCTCGGCAGCCTCCGCTGCGATTGCGGCGAGCAGCTGCGCGGCGCCATCCGCGAGATCGCCCGCGCCGGCGGCGGCGTCCTTCTCTATATGGCGCAAGAGGGGCGCGGCATCGGCCTCGTCAACAAGCTGCGCGCCTACCAGCTCCAGGATTCCGGCTTCGACACGGTCGATGCCAACGAGCAGCTCGGCTTCGATGCCGACGAGCGGCTTTACCTGCCGGCCGCCGAAATGCTTCGCCAGCTCCGCTTCCTGCGCGTCCGCCTCCTCACCAACAATCCGGAAAAGGTGGCGGCACTCAACCGCTGCGGCATCGCCGTCGTCGAGCGCGTGCCGCATGTCTTCCCGGCGAACGGCCACAACGAGCGCTATCTCCGCACCAAGGCGACGCGCAGCGGCCATCTGCTGTAGCGGCAAATTTGCCGCCACCGGCAATTCCTGCCGCCCGCGGCGCCCGGCGGACGGGACGGGACGGGCGGAAACGCGGCGCCTGCTTCTGGCACCGCCCTTGCATCGCGCCCCTCGCGGAGGGCCCCCGATGCGCGACGTCATGGCACCCGAGGTGCCGAGCTATCACTTGTTTACCCAGCCGAGCGACCCCACGCTCGTGGCCGAGCGCTCGCGCCCGTGGAGCGGCGACAGCTTCAGCTTTCATGACGTCCTCGACATGTTGAACCCGCTCCAGCACCTGCCGGTGATCGGCACCATCTACCGCTACCTCACCGGCGATTCGATCGGGGCCGTGCCGCGCATCATCGGCGACGGACTCTATGGCGGGCCGATCGGCATTCTGGCGGGGCTCGTCGACGCGACGCTGAAGCAGGAATCGGGAAAGGATGCGGGCGAGCAGGTAGTGGCTCTGGTGACCGGGGACGAGAAGGTCGGCGAACCGCCTCCGCCGACTGTTGCCGCGGTGCCGGCGCCGGCGGCGGCCACCGCTGCCGCCACCAACACTCAGTCTTCGGCCAAGAGCGCGGCGTCCCAGCCTCCGACGAGCGGCCTCTCCCCCGTCTCGGGGGCGACGGTCGCGCCGGGAGCCGGGCCCGTCAACGCGGCCGAGCACGGTGCGCCGGTGCCCGCCGCAACGATACCCGGAGCCCTTCCCCTCACTCATGTCCCGGCGGCGGCCGAGGCGTCTCCGCGCGCCGCCCTGATGGCCCGGCTCGAGACCATGCGCCGCCAATCTGCGGCGGGCGGGCTCAGCAACCACGTCGTCCCGCTCGAAGCCGTCGGCCTGCCGCTCGCCGCGAACCCGCCGCGCTTCCTGCCGGCTGCGGCGGCGCCCGCCGCCCCTGCCGTTCCCTACGCGGCGCTGCCCGCCAAGCCGCCCGTCGATATTTCGCAGCAGATGATGGACGCTCTCGACAAATACGCCCGCATGCAGCGCCAGGGAGCGACGCCGGCGGGCGAGCGCGGCAGCCAGATCGATTTCGCGCAATAGGCCTCGTTCAGCCCGGAGCCGCCGCCAACGCGGTGGGCCGCGCGCCGAAAATCGCCGTTCCGATGCGCACATGCGTCGCCCCCAGCGCGACGGCCGTCTCGAAATCGCCGCTCATGCCCATGCTGAGGAGCTGGAGGTCGTGGCGCCGTGCGAGCTCGCGCAGGAAGGCGAAATGAACGGCGGGATCGTCAGCGGCGGGAGGAATGCACATGAGGCCGCGGACCGGGAGGTGCAGCCGGTCGCGGCAATCGGCGATGAAGGCGCCGGCTTCGCCGGGGGCGATCCCGGCCTTTTGCGGCTCTTCGCCTGTGTTCACCTGGATGAAGCAGTCGGGCCGGCGGCCGGCGCGCGCCATCTCCGTCGCCAGCGCCTCGGCGAGCCGCACCCGGTCGACGGATTCGATGACATCGAAGAGGGCGACTGCCTCCCGCACCTTGTTGGTCTGCAAGGGGCCGACGAGATGCAGGCAGAGATCGGGCCAGCGCTGGCGAAGAGCAGGGAACTTGCGCTGCGCCTCCTGCACGCGGTTCTCGCCGAAAATGCGCTGACCCGCGACAAGCGCCGCCTCGACGGCTTCGGCTGAATGCGTCTTGCTGACCGCGACAAGGGCCACCGAATCCGGAGCACGGCCGGCGCCGGCGGCCGCGGCGGCGATGCGCTCCCGCACTGCGGCAAGGTTGGCGGCGATCGTCGCTTGCGGCAGGGTCTGCACGACCGCGGTCATGACGCCGGGCGAGAGCGGCGCCGCCGGACCAGAGCCGCGAGCGACGTTGCCGAACGGCGGGATCGGTTCATCGGGTCTCCTTTCCCGATGATAGCAACGCGCCCGCCGGATGCTACTCGATCTTTGCCGGCGTCACGCCCTCCAGCGCCCCTGCCGATCGGGATAATGCACGTTAAATCCGGTTTAATCTCTCCCCGGCTACTCTCCCCGCAATTCCCGAATGGCCTGATGCTTACGAGGTATCATGTCGATCGCAGCCTATCGTCGCCGAAAGGAAGCCGCCGAAACCCCGCGCGAACTCGAGCGCCGCGCCTTCCTCACGGTCGTCGGCAAGCTCGCCGAGGCGCAGAAGACCGGAGGCCGCGCGATCATAGAGGCCTGCGGCCTCAATTATCGGTTGTGGACGACATTGCTGCTCGACCTCGCCTTGCCGGAGAACGGTTTGCCGGACGACCTCAAGGCGCGCCTGATCTCGATCGGGCTCTGGGTTCAGCGCTACACGCCGCAAGCGATGCAGGGCGCGGCGCTCGACCCGCTCATCTCCGTCAACCGCAGCATCGCCGAGGGGCTGAGCACGACGCCGCCCGCGGGCAAGAGCGGAACGGAATCGCCGGCGCCGCAGCTCGGCCCGGTGTGATGGTCGAGGCGATCCCGCGGCGATGAGCGAGGCGCGCAAGATCCTGATCGCCACGCCCTGCTTCGGCGGGCTCGTCACCAATCACTACCTGATGTCGCTGCTCGGCATGACGCGGCTCCTCGCCGGCGAGGGCATCCAATACGACGTCACCACCGTCACCGACAGCCTCGTCAGCCGCGCCCGCAACCACATCGCCAGCGCCTTCCTGCGCGAGGCGAGCTTCACGCATCTCTTCTTCATCGATGCCGATCTCGGCTTCGATCCCGCCGCCATTCTCCGCTACCTCGCCTTCGAGAAGGACCTGGTCTGCGGCGTTTATCCGCTGAAGCGCCTCGATATCGCAGCGCTGCGCGCCGTTCCCGAGGTCGCCGACCCCGTCGCCGAGGCAGCCTCCTACGTCTATTCCTCATCGATCTCCATCCATGACGGCAACCGGCCGGAGCAGGGCTTCCTGCGCGCCGACTACGCCGCCACGGGTTTCATGCTCATCGCCCGGCGCGTCGTCGAGCGCATGGCGGCCGCCTATCCCGAGCTGCGCTATGGCGGCGATCACTCGCTGTGGTCGGGCAGCGCACGCAAGGAGGCGGGTTACGCCTTCTTCGACACGATGATCGCCGACGGCGAATCGCTCCCCGAAGATTACAGCTTCTGCAAGCGCTGGCGCGCCATCGGCGGCGAGATTTGGATCGATCTCGACAGCCGTCTCTCCCATGTCGGGAGCTACGTCTACAAAGGCGATCTCGGGCTCGCCCTCAACGAAGCAAAACGGCAGGGCCGGTTCGGATAGCGATTTTTCGGGTTGCGGAATCTTCCTCGAAGACCCGCAATAAGCCGCGTCCGAGACAGCGGCGCGGCCGAGCGGTTCGAGGGAAACCCGGCGGGTGGAGATTTTGGTCTATTCCGGCCTCGAGCTGCTGGGCGACGGCGTCATGAAGCTGCCCTTCGTGCGGGCGCTGCGCCGGACCTGGCCGAAGGCGCGCATCACCTGGCTCGCCGGCAAGGGGCGGACGGTCTATGCCGGAGTGCTGGCGCCGCTCGTTGCCGATTGCCTCGACGAGATCATCGAGGACGCCGCGATCGGCTCGCACGCGCGGGAGCTGCTGCGCAATCCCCTGCCCGGCCGCCGCTTCGACCTCCTCATCGACACGCAGCGCCGGGTCCTGACGACCCTCATCCTGCGCCGCATCCGCAACGCCACCTTCATCTCCGGCGCCGCCGGCTTTCGCCTGTCCTCGCGCCGCCCGCCGCCCGGCCATGCGAAGCCGCCGGCGATGCTGGCGCAGCTCTTCGACCTTCTCGAACTCGCCGCCGGGCATCCCGTTGCACCCGTCCACGATTTGCGGCTCGGCCCCGAATGGCGCGAGCGTGCGCAGCGCTTGCTGCCGCCGGGACCGACCTATCTCGGCTTCGCTCCCGGCGCCGGCGGCGCCCAGAAGCGCTGGCCGCTCGAGCGCTTCCTCGCCCTGGCCGATGCGCAGCTCGCCGAGGGGCGGCGCCCCGTCTTCCTCCTCGGCCCCGACGAAGCCGAGTGGCGGGCCCGGATCGCCGCCGCCCTGCCGGCCGCGCTCTTCCCCTTGCAGGAAGAGGCGGCGCCGGCCTCGCCCCTCCTCACCCTCGCCGTCGCCCAGCGCCTCGCCGCGGCGGTCGCCAACGACAGCGGCACGGGACACCTCCTCGCAGCGGGCGGCTGCCCAATGGTCTCGCTGTTCGGTCCGACACGTGCCGCCAAATTCGCGCCTTGCGCGGTGCGGCTCGAAATCGTCGAGGCTGCGGAATTCGGCGGCAGCGCCATGGATGTCATCCCGCTCGCCGCCGTGGCGGCGGCGGTCGAGCGGCTGCTTCGCCCGAGCTGAACGGCGACCGCCCTCGAGCGGCTTCCGTCCGCGCGCCGGCTTTCCTATATAGGGGGCATCTCGCTTGCCGCGATTGGACGTCCCCATGCCGCAGCCGTCGTTTCCCGCCAAGGCGGCGCTCGCCGCCCTCCTCCTCGCCGCGCCCATCGCGGGCTGCGGCGGCATTCCGGTCATTGCCAATACGTATTACGACGTCAGCTACGGCCCGGGCGAGTGGGGCGGCGGCAACGATATGCCCGTCGTCGTGCGCGGCGCCCCGTTCGCCGTGCCGAAGGCGGAGCTGGACGAGGCCGTGGCGGCGGCGATGCGGGGCAGCACCTTCGGCGTCCCGACCCGCTTCGTGCCGGCGGCGCCGGGCGCCGCTCCGGCCTATCGCGTCGTCATGATCTTCAACCCTCCGGCCGGCGTCGGCGATGCCGTCGCCTGCCAGCGGCCGGTGCCGCCCGATGCCGTCTTCGGCGCCGCGCCGGCGGGGGTCGTGCCGGTCCTCGCCGCCTTCTGCCGCGGCGACCGCGCCGTCACCTCGGCCGCGGGCACCATCCCGACCGGCGGCAACCCGCACAGCGCCGCCTTCCAGGACGGCGTCGCCCAGTTCGCGATGGCGCTCTTCCCGCCGATCAATCCCAACAACAAGGCCGGGATGGAATTCAACCCCTGAAGCCGGGGCTGATCACAAGACCGTGAGCGGCGCAATAAAAAGGTGTGCGCCGAGGTCTCTGTCGTGGCATCTTACAACTGTACAACGAATAGTTGTATAAATGCATCATTGTGCGGAAATGATTGAGCTTTTTCCGCCGAATTCTTGACCCCGAAGGCTTCCGCCGTACCGTGCCGATTCGCCCCTGGGTAGATCCTCTGCCCGGGCGAATTCATGGAGGGTCGATTTGAAGAAACTGCTGTTGAGCACGACGGCCTTCGTCGCCGTCGGCGCGCTCGCGGGCGGCGCTTCCGCCCAGAGCGCGAGCGAGCCGATCAAGATGGGAATCGGCGGCTACTGGGAAGGCGGCGGCGGCGCCGTGCTGTCGCAGTCGGCCTGCAACGCGCCGGGCGCGACCAACGCCGCCTGTAACAAGCACCATCAGGGCTTCCAGGAGGACAGCCTCGTCGACTTCAACGGCTCGACGAAGCTCGACAACGGCCTCACGGTCGGCGTCCATATCCAGCTCCGCGGCGAGGCGGCCAAGACCACGACCGACACGGAAAAGCGCAGCTATGTGCAATTCAAGGGCAATTTCGGCGAGATCCGCTTCGGCGACCAGGACGACGCCCGCCTGACGAAGGCGCTCTCGGCGCCGCAGGCGGGACACATCTTCGGCGTCAACTCGCCCTTCCTGCAATTCACCAATAACCCGGTCGGGACGCAGACGACGAACCTGCCGATCGACGAGAAGCGCGCCCAGCGCATCGCCTATTTCTCGCCGACGATCGCCGGCTTCTCCTTCGGTGCGTCCTATGCGCCCGATTCGCGCAAGGGCAACATCACCGGCGGCACGCTGCCGACGGACAACGATCCGGGCCAGAACTCGCAGCACTGGGACGTGGCGCTCGCCTATGACAACAAGTTCGGCGACTTCCGCCTCCAGGGCTTCGGCGCCGTCTCCGGCACGCATCAGGAAGCGCCGCGCACTCTCGCCGGCTTCGTCGTGCCGGTCGAAAGCCCCTATGCCTATGATGGCGGGCTTCAGGTCGCCTGGGGTCCCTTCGCCATCGGCGGCGATTACGAGCTGGTGCGGAATCACCGCGCCTCGGCGGTGACGGCGGTGAACTCAGGGGGCGGCGGGCTCAACGACCACGTCTTCGATGTCGGCGTGCTCTACACGGTGGGGCCGTTCTCGGTCTCGGGCAATTTCGCCCACGGCACCTATAAGGGCTTCGCCGGCGCCACCGGCAATGTCTGCACCTTCGCCTGCAGCGCCACTTCGACGCTCGACCAGGAGCAGCTCATTTTCGATTACGTGCTCGGTCCCGGCATCTCGGTCGGCGCCGCGCTCGGCTTCGACCAATACCGCTCCGGCGTCAACCCGGCCGCCTTCGGCAGCAGCGCGACGACCAACAACTACCACGACGCCGTCATCCAGGTGGGCACCGCGCTCAACTTCTGAGCGGGTCGTCCTAGCCCTCACCCCAACCCTCTCCCCGCTGTCGCGGGGAGAGGGTTGGGGTGAGGGACTTTTCCGGACCTAAAACCCCTCGGGGACGTAGCCGAAGCGCGCCATCTGCTCGCGATGCGCGGCGATGACGGCCATGGCCTGCTCGCGGGTGAGGACCTTTCGCCACTGGCCGGCCTTGCCTTCGCGGAAGAAGGCCTTCGCCTGCGGCGGCCTTTCGCGGAAGCCGTGCCGCCGCTCCTGCTCCTGCAGCACGCGGAAGGAGCTGAGCTTGATCGCCTTCTCGATGCGAGCACGCGGCGGATCGAGGCCGAGGAACTTGGCGGCGGCGGTGAAGGTGCGCAGCGGCGCCTCCAGCATATCCTCATAGCGCATGACATGCAGCGTCGGGCTCGGCGTCTGCGTCCAGCTCACGACATGCTGCGTCCAGCTCCCATGCAGCTCGTAGACATTCTCGTCGGTGTTGGCGGAGGAGGCGCCTTCCGCGTTGAGGCGCTTGATCGTCTCGTCGATCGAGGTGCCGGCGTGGTGGCTCAACGAGACGACGACGTCGAGCGGGTTGCGGATGATGTAGATGGCGCCCGCCGTCACCTCCTGCGTGACGACGGGGTGGCCCTCGTCCTCCATCAAGGCGTTGTGCGTCTTCACCAGGATCGAGTCGGGGCTCAGCGTCGTCAGGCGGCGATGGACGATGGGGCGCATCCTCTGCACCTCGGCAAGCGTGTATTGCGATGACGGCCGCGGATCGATCTCGCGGTACCAATGCGCCTGGCTGTCGCCGACCGTAAGGTCCGAGAGCCTGTTGATGTCGTAGGAGCGCTCGGGATTGCGCAGCAGATTGTGGAAGAAGGCGCGCAGCCAGGTATTGCCCGATTTCGGGTAGGATGCGAGCCAGATGATGCCGCCCATCGCGTCTTTGTTCCTGTCATCGACGGAGTGCTTCTAGCCGAGGCGGCCGCCGCGCGCCATCGGCATATATTCCTCCCGCCTGGGGGAAAGCGATCTTGCCGCAACGAGCTTGGCGCGCCCGATTGCCCCATCGCGCCCTCATGCCGTAAGAAGGGCACGCCCCATGAACATCCTGCAATCGACCGGCAGCGCGCCCGACTACATCCCGCCGCCGCCGCTGTCGCCGGACCAGATCGTCTGCGGGCCGCGCTATCCGGAAAGGCGCCGCGGCGACCGCGTCCTCTCGCTCGCGACGGCGACGGGCGAATGGGACGCGGCGGCGCTCGTGGCGCGGCTGCCGGCCGAGCAGCGCCCGGACCTCTTCATCGTGCGTGCCGATTCCGTCGGCGAGAATTTGCCGCGCAACCTCGCCGCCTTCGGCGGGCAGAAAGTCCTCGTCATCGGCGACACCCACCACCGCATCCACCCGATCAGCCGCATGCTCGCCTATGCGCGAAGCGAGCCGTTCGACGCGATCATCTTCGACTATACGCGCCAGCATGCGCATTACTTCCTCGAAGCGGGGCTGGAGCGCGTCTATTGGCTGCCCGGCTTCAACGTCGCGCGCATCGCGATCGACCCTGGCCGCGGCACCGAGATCCCGATCGGCTTCGTCGGCGCGGTCGGCAGCCTGCATCCGCGCCGCCAGGCGCTGTGCGAGGCCCTGCGCGCCGCCGGGCTGCCGCTGCACCTGGCGCGGGCGGATCACCGGGAAACGCGCGCGCTCCATGCGCGCAGCCGGATCAGCCTCAATTGCAGCCTCAATGGCGACCTCAATCTCCGCGTCTTCGAGGTGCTGGCGAGCGGCGGGTTCCTCTTGACCGACCGGCTCGGCGCGGAAGCCGGGCTCGACCTCCTCTTCGCCGAGGGCGAGCACCTCGCCCTCTATGACGGGATCGAGGACTGCATCGCGCAATGCCGTGCGTTTCTCGCCGATCCCGCGCGCGCCCGCGGCATCGCCGCGGCGGGACAGGCGGCCTATGAAGCCGGCTTCGCGCCCGAGCGCATCGCCGGCGATTTCTTCGCCCTCCTTCGCGATGGAACCGTTCGCCTGGAATTCGACCTTGCCCACGACGCGCGGCGGCGCCTCGCGCCGCCGCCCGGCGGCGAGGCGCTGCTCGCCCGCATCCGCCTCTACGAGATCATGCAGGAGCTGCACCGCCGCCACGAACGGATGGCGCTGCTGGCGAGCCCGGGCGTCGATCCGCGCCTCCTCGCCGACCTCGCCGACCTGCCTCGTCTCGATATCGCGGTGGCCGGCGAAAGCGGTGGCCCGGATCTGGCGCAGCTCCTCGAAACGGTCCGGCTCTGCGGCCTCGAGCGGCGCATCCGGGTCATCGCCCCGACGGCGCTCGAGGCGCTTCAACCGACCGTCATCGCCCTCACCGCGGCGGAGTGCGCTGCCCCCCGTGTCACGGCGATGTCGGCGCGCTGGAGCCGCAGCCTCCTCCTCGTCACCGACCTCGCCGCCGACGCCGCGACACCCTCCGCCCTCGCCGCCCGCGGCTACCGCCGCCTCGCCGCCACGGTGCCGCTCTTCGGACGCGGGTGATGACGTCATCTTGATGACGCCTCTGCCGTTCGCCCCAGCAACGCCAATTTGGAACCCTCTCCCGCTTGCGGGAGAGGCAGGGTGAGGGCATCGCGATAGCGACGAAAGCCCTCACCCTCCCGTCGCTCACGCGCCGGGCCCCTCCCTCTCCCGCTCCGGGCGGGAGAGGGGCGAACCCCACGTGGCAATTTTGCACCAGTGCGGTGAAATCGCAACTCTGGCGTTATTCGTTGTCTTGACCCTTAACCATCGGCCCGTAAAGGTACGATCGTCTATATGACGATCCATCGTCCAGGGCGATCGACGTCTATAGAACAGGCTATGGAGGGTCACAGTGAAGAAATTTCTCCTAGGGACGACGGCGGTCGTGGCCGTCGGCGCTTTCTCGGGCGGCGCCTTCGCCCAAAGCGCAGGCGAGCCGATCAAGATGGGGATCGGCGGCTACTGGCGCGGCGCCTTCGGCCAAGTCATCGACCAGTCGGCTTGCAACAGCGGCACCAACGCGTCCTGCAACAAGCACCACCAGGCGATGCAGGAAGACACGCTCGTCGACTTCAACGGCTCGACGAAGCTCGATAACGGCCTCACGGTCGGCGTGCACATCCAGCTCCGCGGCGAGGCGGCGAAGACCACCTCCGACACGGAAAAGCGCAGCTATGTGCAATTCAAGGGCAATTTCGGCGAAATCCGCTTCGGCGACCAGGATGACGCCCGCCTGACGATGGCCCTGCAGGCGCCCAGCGCCGGCTCGCTCTTCGGCGTCAACTCGCCCTTCTTCTCGATCACCGGCAACCCGGTCGGCTCGAACACGACCTCGCTGCCGATCGACGAGAAGCGCGCCCAGCGCATCGCCTATTTCTCACCGACCATCGCCGGCTTCTCGCTCGGCCTCTCCTATGCGCCGGATTCGCGCAAGGGCAACATCACCGGCGGCACGCTGCCGACGGACAACGATGCGGGCCAGAACTCCCAGCACTGGGACGTGGCGCTCGGCTACGACAACAAGTTCGGCGACTTCCGCCTGCAGGCTTTCGCCGCGGCGTCGGGCACGCACCAGGAGGCGCCGCGCGCCGCCGGCGCGCCGCTCGAGAGCCCCTATGCCTATGATGGCGGCGTGCAGGTGGCCTGGGGTCCGTTCGCGGTCGGCGGCGATTACGAACTCGTCCGCAACCACCGCACGACCAGCGCCGTTGCGGCGGGCACCGGCGGCGGCGGCCTCAACGACCACGTCTTCGACGTCGGCGCGCTCTATACCGTGGGGCCGTTCTCGGTCTCGGCCGACTGGTCGCGCGGCCTCTATAAGGGCTTTGCCGGCACGGCGGGCGGCGTCTGCACCTTCGCCTGCAGCGCGACCGCTTCGCTCAACACCGAAGAGCTCATCTTCAACTACGTGCTCGGCCCCGGCATCTCGCTCGGCGCCGCGCTCCAGCTCGACCAGTATCGCTCGGGCGTGAACCCGGCGGTCTTCGGCAGCACGCCGACGACCAACGACTACCACAGCACGGTCATCGAGGTCGGCACGGCCGTCACCTTCTGACCATCGCGTCTCGCACAGTCCGAGGGGAACAGGGGCAACCCTGTTCCCCTTTTTTATGATTGGACTGAGACCAGGCGGCCTACCGTTCGCTCCCCGGTCGGCCCAGCGCGAGAAGTCCGTCGACGAGATGCTGCGGCCCGTGCCTCCCCGCCCACAGCGCCGCGGCCTCGACGGCGCGGCCAGCATAGCGGTCGTACTCTGCAAGCAATCGCAGCGTCGCATCAGCGATGGCGGCGGGCTCGAAGCGCTCGAAACTCGTCCCCGGCTCGCCGAAATCCCGCAATTGCTTGGCAAGCGCCGTGTCCGCGGGCACGACCAGCGGGATCGCATTCGCCAAGGCTTCGGCCGCGACAGACGAGTGCGAGGCGATATAGCGTTCGGGCAAATAGGGGCAGAGAACGAGATCGGCGCGCTCCAACAATTCCCTCAGCAGCGCCGGGCCGGCGACGCGCTCCTCGATCTCTATGCGGCCGGACGCGGCTGCGTTCTGGCGCAGGGCTTGCTGCGTGGCGGCCATCGCGCCGGGCGCGGCGTTGTGGATGAGGAAGCGGACGTCCTGGCGGGCGGCGAGCAGGGTGCGGACGATCTCCGGCACCAGCTCGTAGCCCTTGTCGGGCCGCTGATGGCCGAGGAGCGCGATGGTGATCGGCCGCTGCCCGGTACGATCACGGCATGAGGTCACCGCCCGATGCGGCATCGGCAGCGCCAGCACGTCGCGCTGGAGCAGCATCCGGTAGACCGCCGAGCAGGCCTCGTCGAAGGTGACGAAGCGGAGATGCGGGGAGAGGGCCGGCGGGATCTGAAGCGCGGTGAAGCGGAAGAGGGTGGCGCGCGGGTCTTGGCGCGCATCCCTGACCGAGAAGATGAATTCGCCCTTGTCGCGCTGCGCGCTGAGGCCCGGCTCGAAGGCGAATTCGACGATGACGAGCGGACGCCGGTCGGCGGGGCGGGACGCCAGCCACTGGGTGACGCCGAAGAGAGGTCCGGGCTGGGCCGAGTTGACATAGACGAGGTCATCTGCCGCAACCTCGAGCCGCGCGAGGTCCTGCGCAGTCGTCACCGCCGCCGTCTGGAAAGCGGTCAGCCAGCCGCAAATCGGGTCGGGATCGAAATGCCGGTAGGGGAAATATCGGAAATGCCCGATCGCCTCCAGCTCGGCGCGGAGCGCCGGCACGACCTCGGCAAAGGCATAGACCTTGGTTTCGATGCCGCGCCGCCGCAGCTCTCCCGCGATCGCGCGGCACCAATTCGCGTGATGGCCCAGCTCATTGCGGAGGCCGGGATCGAGGTAAAAAACGCGCACGAGGCAAATCCCAAAACAACGATTCGTTGGTTGTGATCACAATGACGTCAGCGCGGGGCAAGGATAGCCGGTACGAGATTTCCCCTTCAAAATCCTTTCTGAGAGGCGGGGGTGAGGTGGCGTCGCTGCCTACGCGGCCGTCGCCCTGGAATCCCCCACCTCACCCTGACCTATCCGCCCCCGGGACGGAGAAGAGTGGGGGCAGGTGGGCGCGACGCCGCGCTCACTCCGCCTCCAGATCGAAAGGCGCCGGCGGCTTGCCGGTCGCGGCGCGCTGCCACATTCCCTCGAAGGCGCGTTCGAGGTTGCGGGTGAAGCGGGCGATGTCGAAAAGCGGCCGCTCGGAGCGGGCGCGGTCGAGGCGCGCCTTCAGCGCCGCGAGCGCGGCGGGCGATGTCGCCAGCGTTACCGCGCGCCGCTCGTAATCGGCAAGGTCGGCGCCGACGAGCGCGTCTTCGAGGCCGAGCGCCGTCACCATCGTCTCGGCCATGCGCGAGGCCCAGCGCGTGCCGCGCGCCGTCAGCACCGGAAGCCCCGCCCAGAGCGCGTCGAGCGCCGTCGTCGCGGCATTGACCGTCGCCGTGTCGAGGAAGAGGCCGGCGAGGCGGTGGCGAGCAAGATGCGCCGATTTCGAGCGGATGCGTCCGGTGAAGACGATGCGCTCGGGGGCGATGCCGGCCTCGGCGGCGAGGCTGCGGAAATTCGCCCGCAGCGCCGGCCGGCCGCTCGGATCGGAGAGCCAGAGGACGCTGTCTGGCACGGCGGCGAGGATGCGCAGCCACGCCATGAAGATGCGGCGGTCGATCTTCTGCGGATTGTTGAAGGCGCAGAAGACGAAGCTCGCCTCGGCAAGACCCTGCTCGGCGGCGGAGGGCGTCTCCGCCGCGATCGGCAGGGTGTCGGCGCAATGATAGATCTGCGGCAGGCGGACGAGACATTCGCGATAGAGCCGCTCCTCGCCCGGCGGCACGACGACGGGATCGCCGATGAGATAGTCGATGAAGGGAAGGCCGAGCCCGCCCGCATGGGCGAGCCAGAAGATCTGGATGGGCGCGGGTCGATAGGCGAAGATGCCGGGCCGGCGCCCTTCGAGGAAGCCGTTGAGGTCGATGAGGAGGTCGATGCCGTCGGCGCGGATCGCCGCCGCCGCCTCGGCGTCGCTCAGCACCGAGAGGTCGCGCCACTCGTCGAAGCCGGCGCGGATCGTCGCAGCATAGCCCGTCTCGTCCTCGCCGCGGATAACGAGCGGATAGCCGAAGACGCGAAAGCGCGCGCGGTCGTGGGCGGCGTAGAGCGTCCGCGTCACATGCCCGATCGCGTGATTACCGAAGCCGGTCGAGACATAGCCGATGTGGAGCGGCCGCTCGCCTCTCCGCGCGACGAGCGCGGGTGCCGGCAGCGGCGGGAGCAAGGGCGGCTTCGGAAAGCGCGCCGCCAGCATCTCCAGAACCTCACGGTGGAGCGCAGGCGAGAAGCCGAGATAGGGGCAGAGATAGGCCACCTCGGCGAGGGTGCCCCAGCTATCGCCGGGGGCGCCGTTGGCGAGACGCCGCTCGATGAGCCGGGCAACACGCTCCTGCCGTGCGAAATCGCCGAGGAGCCCCGCCGTGTAGGCGAAATTGTTCTGCGCCGCGACATGCATCGGCACGGCGTCGAGCGCCGCTTCGAAGCGGGCGAGCGCCGGCTCGAAGTCCTTGGCCGCGACATCGACGAGGCCGCGGTTGACGAGAGCGTCGGGATTGCCGGGCGCCAGCGCGAGGGCGCGCTCGATGGCGGCTTTTGCGGGCTCGATCTCGCGGCGCTGAAGATGGAGCGCGGCGAGGCGGATGTGGAAATGCGCATCGCGCGGGAAGAGCGCCGTAGCCCGGCCCAGCACCGCGATCGCGCCCGCGACATCGCCCGAGAGGGCAAGAGCGCCCGCGAGATTGTCATACGCCTCGCGCGCCGTGGCATCGAGGGCGACGGCGCGGCGCAGCGGCGGCACCGCCTCGGCATGGCGCTGCGCCTTCAAATAGGCGAGGCCGAGATTGGCATGGAAGAGCGCCTCCTTCGGCCGCAGCGCGATCGCCTTCTCGATGAGGGCGACGCCGCCCGCGAAATCGCCCGAGCCGATGCGGGCGAGGCCGAGGAGATGCAGCGCCTCGGCATGGCGCGGCGCCCTTTTCAGAATGTCTTCATAGGCGCGCGCCGCATCGGCAAGGCGCCCCGCGCGATGCAGCGCGAGCGCTGCTTCGAGCCGCCCCGCGAGCCGGTCAGCCATGCCGGGAGGCGCGCCGCGAGCGACGGAGAGACAGTGTTTTGCCGGAGCTTGCATGCATGGCCGGGAGACTATCGCTGGGGAGACGCGCGTGCCAGGGGCGCGCGCTCAGGCTGCACGAACGCCCTGCGTCCTTCGAGACGCCGCCTTCGGCGGCTCCACAGGATGAGGAAAAATTGTCAATGGCAATAACAGCTTACCTCATCCTGAGGAGCGTCCGAAGGACGCGTCTCGAAGGATGCATGGGCGCCCGTCCGAGACGCGCTTGCCCATCTTCACTCCTCCCCGGCCACAGTCGCGGCATGCTGGTCGGAGGCGTAGATTTCGATGCGGACGCGGACGACGCCGCCTTCGCGGATGCCGAGGATGGAGGCCGCCTTCGCCGAGAGGTCGATGATCCGGCCGCGGATATAGGGTCCGCGGTCGTTGATGCGAACCTTGATCACCCGTCCCGTCTCGAGGTTGGTGACGCGCGCCACCGTATCGAAAGGCAGCGTCCGGTGCGCCGCCGTCATCGCCCGCATGGAGAAACGCTCGCCATCCGCGGTCTTATGGCCGTTATGCGCCCGCCCATACCAGGAGGCGAGGCCCTCTTCGGTATAGCTCGGCCGCTCCACGCCGAGCGCAGGCGGCGGCACCGTCCTGGCGCAGGCGGCGAGAAGGCACAGCGTCAGCACCGCCGCCCCGGCGCGAGCGATCATATCGGGTCCCCTGCCATCCAAGGAATGAACGCGGGAGACACATTTTCATTCCACCGATCAACTTGGCGGTGTCAATTTCGGGACGGCAGGGTGAATGCGTCGTGAAAGGTCGTGCCGCGGGGGCTCAGGCGTCCTTGGAGTCCGTTTTCAAAGTGCTCGCCTAGGTTTTGGTACTTGCATCGGTGCGTTGCGTCCTTCGAGACGCCCACTTCGTGGGCTCCTCAGGATGAGGTCTATCTTAATGGCATAAACGACTTACCGCCTGAAAGGCGCGTCTCGAAGGACGCACAATGGTCGGTCCCAACCTCAAGAACGAACTTTTCGTGCCGTCCCACCGACCGCAAAATACGGTCGGAGGGCGGCACGGATGCGGTCGAGCGGCGGAATGCTCGGATCGGGCGGGACGAAGACCTCTCCGGTGATCGTCTCGAAGACGCCGATATAGAGGCGGGCGGCTTCACGGACGATCTCGGGCGGGATCGGCGGAATGGGGTCCTTATAGGGATCGCAGCGGGCGACGACCCAGCTCCGCACGAAATCCTTGTCGAAGCTCTCCGGCTTCTCGCCGGCGGCAAGGCGCCGCTCGTAGCTCTCGGCGAACCAGTAGCGGCTGCTGTCGGGAGTGTGGATCTCGTCTGCAAGAACGATCCCGCCCTCGGCATCGAAGCCGAACTCGTATTTGGTGTCGACGAGGATGAGGCCGCGCGCCGCCGCCATCGTCCGGCCGCGCGCGAAGAGGGCGAGGGCGCGCGCCGAGACCTCGTCCCATTGGGCCGGGGTCAAGAGACCCCGCCGCGTGATCTCCGCCGCCGAAAGCGGCTCGTCATGGCCGCCGTCGAAAGCCTTCGTCGTCGGCGTGATGATGGTCTGCGGCAGCTTCTCGTTCTCGCGCATCCCCTCGGGAAAGCGGATGCCGTACATCTCGCGCCGGCCCGCTTTGTACATCGGCCAGATCGAGGTGCCCGTCGTCCCGGCGAGGTAATCGCGGACGACGATCTCGACCGGCATGATGCGGAGGCGCCGGCAGAGGAGGACGTTGGGATCGGGATAGTCGAGGACATGGTTGGGGCAGAGGTCGCGCGTCGCATCGAACCAGAAGCGTGCGATCTGCGTCAGCGCCTGACCCTTCAAGGGGATGGCGGCAAGGATGCGGTCGAAGGCGCTGATGCGGTCGGTCGCGATGATGATCCGCCGCCCGTCCGCGAGGTCGTAATTCTCGCGCACCTTGCCGCGGTAATGGTTCGGCAGCTCGGCGATCGCCGCATCCTCGAGGGCGCGGCCGAGATGCGGTTCGATCGCGGTCATGTCCACCATCGCGCGACTATAAGCAGCGGGAGGCGGTATCGTCCATGTGCCGCAATGGATTATACTGCGAGTAGAATGGCAGGGGTACCGTGTGTCACAATCGGCTTGACAGCCCGGGGCGAAAGACCAAATAAGGAACGCGACAACAGGGGGACGCGCGCGTTTATCGATTAGGCGTTCATTCCCCCCAACGAGAGTAACGACATGGGGAATCTTACCTACCGCATGCAGTATCAGCAGCCCAGTGTCGTAATTGACCTCGATGGGCAGGAAATCGGGAAGGTAACTCTTCTTGATCGGAAATGGATTGTCGAGCGGTGGGAAGGGCCGGCACTCGATCACCCGGCCGCCTTCGAATCGTTCAGCGCGTTCCTCGCCCATGCCAATGAGAAGGTGACGCTGGCGGCGGCGCAGCGCAAAGCGCCGAGTTTCGCCCCGCCGCCCGAGGCGGCGCCACAGGCGCCTCCGCCGAAGCCGGCTCCGGCCGCGAAGGCGAAGGCGCCACAGGCGAAGACCTCCCCGCGACCGGCGAGCGCGCCCGAACCCGCGGGCGCGCCCACAAGCGCGCCGAAGCCGCAGGAAACCGCCGCCACGCCGCCCGGACCGCAGCCCAAGACCGCCCGCCCTTCGGCGCCAAAAGCGAAGGCCAAGACTGGTGCGAAGGCGAAGGCAGCGGCGCCGTCTCCGCCCGGCAAAGCGCGGAAGGCGGCGCCAAAGGCAGCGGCGCCAAAGGCAGCGGCGCCCAAAGCAGCGGCCCCCAAGGCGAAAGCGCTGCCACGGGCAAAATCGGCCAAGCCGGCGCCCGGCGCGAAAGCGAGGCCGACGGCTTCATCGGCCGGGCGCGGCCGATCGACAAAGCCCGCCGCGCCGCCGAAGCCGGCCGGAGCCAAGCGCGCGAGCGCCGCGCCGGCTCGCAAGCCGCAGGCAAAGCGGGCCGCGGCGAAGACGAAAGCCGCGAAAGTCGCGGCGCGCAAGCCGTCCCGCCCGGCCGGCGTCCGGCCGGCGAAATCGGCGGCCGCAGCCAGGGCGAAGGCGGCAAGGAAGCCGAGCAAGGCGAAATCCGCCGCCGCGCTCCGCAAGCGCGGCGCCGGCCGCAAGGCGAGGCCCGGGAAGGCGCGGGCGAGCGCCGCGAAGCGCCGCCAGGCGGCGGCCGCCATCGCCCACTGAACCGCCCTCGGCAGAAGGGCCGGTCAGGCGGGAAAGCAGGCCCGCGCCGTCAGCGTGATCGCGGTCGGAAAGACCTGAGCCGACAGAATGGTGAACGGGTAGGTCGCCGAGACCTGGTTGCCGCAGGGCTGGGCCGAGAGGGCGAAATCGCCAGCGGTAGCGTTGATCCCGGTCGCCCGCCCCGCCGCATAGGCCTGGACCGCGCCGGCGGTCCCGCACACCGTCGTATCGACGGAGGCGCATCGCGCCGCATCCTCGACCGCCATCTGCAGCGTCGACTGCGCCCAGACGAGGCGCCCGCATTCCATGATGCCGAGCAGCAGGAGCGTCAGCGCCGGCAGGATGAGGGCGAATTCGACCGCCGTCGCGCCGCCGCGATCGGCGAGGAGCCGAGCCGGGTGCCTCATTGGATGCGCATCACCGCCTGGCCCGTGAGAGTCAGCGGATTCGGCAGGCCCGGATAGGAGACGATCGTCGAGTACTGGGCCTGGGCATTGACCGTCACATAGGTCCCGGCCGGCGCCCCGTCGGGGCAGGCGCTGCCGCACTGGACGGTCGTGATCGCTCCGCCGCTGGGACAGCCGCAGCTCTGCGTCGGCGCCGGCGTCGCCGTGATCGTGGCGAGCCCGCTGGCGCTGGTCACGGCGTTCTCGATCGAGGCGGCATCCCAGCCCTTCGTGGCGGCAAGCTGCGCCCCCGCCTGGGCCGCGCTCGCCACCTCCATCCGCTCGAAGACGGCCGTGCCGAGATCGCCGAGCGCGACCAGCATCGCGACGAGGATGGGCGCGACGAGGGCGAACTCGACGGCCGACGCCCCCTTGCGGCAGCGCAGCGCGGCGGAAAGCACGGCTTTCAGCACGGCGCCCCTCATTCGACGAGCTTCGCCGGGCTGCCACCGATCGTCTTGGTGCCGCGCCCGGAGCAGTTGAGGGCGATGTTGGCGTTGCCCTTGAAATCGATCTCGTCGGCGATGAGCTGTGTGCAGCCGGTGCCCGTCCCGGTATCCGTGCCGCCGGCGAAGGTGATCGTCTCCTTCGGGAAATAGAGCGCGCCGATGATGTTCTGGGTGGTGCCGCCCGAGAAGTCGTTGACGGTGCCGGGAATCCCGTTGCGGTCCTGAAAGAAGGCGAGGCCGGCGGTCGGGCCGGTCGCGGGCGCGGTCATGTTGAGCGTCGCGCCACCATGGATGTCGGCCGTCGCCGGCGGGGCGCCGGTGCTGCTCGTCAGCACGACCGTCACGTCGCTGCCGGTCACGGTGGCATTGCCGGCGACGAAGAACGAGCCGCGGTCGACGATGTAGACGCCGGGGCTGAGCTGGACATTGGCGCCGCCATTGATGGAGATGCCGTTGCAATAGACGCCGGGCGTGAGCGGCGGCCCGTTCTTCGGGGCCGAGAAATTCGTATGGTTGCAGCCCGAGAAGGGCGGCACCGCGACATCCTGGTAGGGATCGGCGACTGGCGTCGAATGCGTGCGGACGCCGTGCACCGTATAGAGCGAGGAGGCGCCGGAGATGCCGCCGACGATGTTCGCCGAATCGGCGTGCACCTCAGCGCCGCCGACGAGCGTCAGGGCGCTGCTGCTGTTGGAGTTGACGGCGAGCTGGCAGCCGGTGAGGACGACGTCGGTGGTGCCGTTGCCGAAGGTCGAGGCGTTGGCGCCGGTGTCGAGCGCCAGAACGCAGCCCTTGCCCGGCGCGTTGTCGAGGGCGACGGCGCGTGCCGTGATCGTCGGCGCGGCGCCGATGAAGGCGGCCGAGAAGAGCCGCGGCTGCGGCTGCTGAATGATGACCTCGACGGCGTTGGCGTTGCCCGCATAATTGCCCGAGAGCGGCGGGTTGTTGACGGTGACCGTGACGCCGCCCGTGCCGTCGGCGAAGCCGTAGCGCGCGGCCGCCGCGCGGGCTTCGCCGGCAAAGTCGTTGACATTGCCCGCCCACAACGCCGTCGCCGCGCCGAGCGCGCCCGAATCGGCGGCGTCCTGCATGTTGCGGTGGGTGTAATACCAGAGGCCGACCTCGGTGCCGAGGCCGGCAAAGCCGATGACGCCGGTGAGCGCCAGTCCGACGACGATGGCCGTCGCGCCCTCCCGGTCCGGCCCCAGAGCGCGCCAGTTGCGCCGCGTCCTGCGATCCGCTTTCATGGTCATCATCTGCCACCTCGTTCCCGATTTTCCGGCGGCGATCGGCCCTGCGCCAGGGCACGGTCATTGTCCACCGACCTGGACAACAGGACGGGCATGGTGGGGTTGATGTATTAAGCGGATGTTAAATCGGTGATTTTGTGCGATTTGTCTTCTGGTTTATTTGATAAAACTCATAGAAAGCGGACGAGTCTTTGCAAGTTTCATAAAAGCTCTTCCGAAATTTAGAAATAGTCTCTTGGCCCTCTTGGGTCCCCGATCCGCGATGGTCAGTGCATGGCGCTCGGACGGACCATAGCGATGCGCATGTTCGGCCGGCCACGCGGCCTGCTCGGCCGGCTGGGCGGCCGCATCATGGCGCGGATAAACGCGGCTTGCGGCGCCCGCCGATGCGTCGCCGAAGACGGGCGTGGCCGAAGCGCTCCTCGCGGCCGGCTTCGCCGAGGCGCGGATCGAAAAGAGCGACAAGGGCTTCTGCGTCCTCGCCGAGAAACCGCGCTGAGGAGGCGCTTCGCACAGCGCGTGTGGCGCCGGCGCCGGCCCTTCGCTAAACTCCCGCAAGGGTTGAAGACGGTCGGCGGGAGCGAATGGTCGCGCGGGTTCAGACGGTGGCGTTCTCCGGGATCGAGGTGCTGCCGGTCGATGCCGAAGTCACGATCAATTCGGGCCTGCCGAACTTCGCCGTAGTCGGCCTCCCCGACAAGGCGGTGGCGGAATCGCGCGAGCGCGTCCGCGCGGCGTTGCACGCCCTCGGCCTCGCCCTGCCGCCGAAGCGCATCACCGTCAACCTCGCCCCGGCGGACCTCGCCAAGGAAGGCTCGCATTTCGATCTGCCGATCGCGATCGGGCTCCTCATCGCCATGGACATCCTGCCGGCGGACGAGCTCGCCGGCTATATGGCCCTCGGCGAGCTCGGCCTCGATGGCCGCCTCACCGCGGTCGCCGGCGTGCTGCCGGCGGCGATGGCGGCGGCAGGCCGGGGACAGGGCCTCATCTGCCCCGCGGCTTCCGGCGGCGAAGCCGCCTGGGCCGGCGAGATCGAGGTGCTGGCGCCGCCGAACCTCCTCGCCCTCGTCAACCATTTCAAAGGGCTGCAAGTGCTGTCGCCGCCGGAGCCGCGCCTCGCCGAGGCGAGCGGCGAGGCGCTCGACCTCAAGGACGTGAAGGGCCAGGAGACCGGCAAGCGCGCCCTCGAAGTGACCGCCGCCGGCGGCCATAACCTTCTGATGATCGGCCCTCCCGGATCGGGAAAGTCGATGCTGGCCGCGCGCCTTCCCGGGCTTCTGCCGCCGCTCGACCCGGCCGAGGCGCTCGAAGTCAGCATGATCCATTCGGTGGCGGGGCTTCTCGAAGGCGGCCGCCTCATGCGCCAGCGCCCGTTCCGCGATCCGCACCATTCGGCCTCGCTCCCCGCTCTCGTCGGCGGCGGGCTGCGCGGGCGGCCGGGCGAGGTCAGCCTCGCCCATCTCGGCATCCTCTTCCTCGACGAGCTGCCGGAGTTCAACCGCGCGACCCTCGAAGCCTTGCGCCAGCCGCTCGAGACGGGCCGCGCCACCGTGGCGCGCGCCAATGCGCATGTGACCTATCCGGCGCGCGTGCAGCTCGTCGCCGCGATGAATCCCTGCCGCTGCGGCCATCTCGACGATGCGGCGCTCGCCTGTGGACGGGCGCCGCGCTGCGCGCAGGACTACCAGGCGCGCATCTCGGGGCCGCTCTTCGACCGCATCGACCTCCATATCGAGGTGCCGGCGGTGAAGGCGGCGGACCTCGCCTTGCCGCCGCCCGCCGAGGGCTCGGCCGAGGTCGCGCACCGCGTCGCCGCGGCGCGGCGGCGGCAGGCGGCGCGCTACGAGGCGCTGCCGGCGGAGCGGCGCATCCGCACCAATGCCGAGGCCGACGGCCAGCTCCTCGACGAGGTGGCGGCGCCCGATGCCGAGGGGCGGCGCCTCCTCCTCGCCGCCGCCGAGCGCCTGAAGCTCTCGGCGCGCGGCTATCACCGCGTGCTCCGCGTCGCCCGCACCCTCGCCGATCTCGACGCCAGCGCCGGCGTGCGCCGGCCGCATATCGCTGAGGCGCTCTCCTACCGCCGGATCGCGCTCGGCGCCGCGGTAGCGGGGGGCTGAGCGGAGCGCGGCGGCGCCTCAGCCCTGCTGGCGCCTCAGCCCTGCTGGTGCATGCGGTGGTGGCGATGCTGCCCCGCATGGCCGAAGACGGCGTCGGCGTTCTTCTGCTGCTCGGGCGACATCGTGGCGTAGAGCGCCTGGAAGACGGGGATGAGCTTGTCGAGCGCGTCGACATGCGTCTGCGCGATCTGGCGGTAGCTCTGCAGATCCTCGACCGCGCTCTCCTTGCCGCGCTTCGCCCGGCGCTGCTCTATCGCGTTGTGCATCGCCGCGGCGTTGTCGCGCATCACCTGCGCGAAGGCGTCCCATTGCGGCGCCTGGGCGTCGGTGATCTTGAGCTGCTCGCGCAGATTGGCGATGTGCGTCTCGACATGGCTTTGCCAGGTGCCGTGGCTGCGCTTCGGCGGCGCCGCCGGTTTCGCCGGCGCTGGAGTTGGCGCCGGAGCCGGCGCCGTTGCTTGCGCCATCCGGAATTGCGCGGGCTGGTCCGCCGCCGAAGCGACGCCGGCGGCGCCGAGAAGGGCGAGCGCCGCAGCGCCGGCAGCGAGGCGATGAAGGAGCTTCGGCATCATCATGGGTCCTGTCTCGGTTGAGGATAGGCGCACCGGCCGTGAAAGCGCGGCACGCACGCAGGAGAATATTGGGGAGCCGCCGCGGTTTCATCCCCGCGTCGCGCCGGGAGCGGGATTGTTTTCACCACCAAGGACACGAAGGACACCAAGGCACCGAGTCTCATTCGGGACCGCGTTCCAAGGGCCTTGGTCGATGGGCGCCTCCGGCGCCGGCGGATCGCATCGTCACGACAAACCGGATGCCTTGGTGCCCTTCGTGTCCTTGGCGGTGAATTGCTTCTCGCCCAACCCGTCGAGCGCAGTGGCATCGCCGCGGCGGACGCGGTTATCGTAGCGCTTGCGCGGGCGAGGAGACGGATTCCATGGAGAGCCAGTGGTCGGATGAGGCGGCGGAGAGCATGGTGCGCCGCTATGCCGAGAGGGGCATCGGCCGCGACCTGGCGCTCCGCGTCTATACCTCGCGCCTTCTCGGCCGCGACAAGCGCCTCGTCCTCCATGGCGGCGGCAATACCTCGGTGAAGACACTTATGCGCGACCTTCCCGGCGACGAGGTCGAGGTGCTCTGCGTCAAGGGCAGCGGCTGGGACATGGCCGAGATCGAGCCGGCGGGCCTCCCCGCGGTACGCCTCGCGCCGCTGCGGCGCCTGCGCGCGCTCGATGCGCTCTCCGATGAGGACATGGTCAATTTCCAGCGCGCCAACCTGCTCGACTCTGCGGCGCCCAACCCCTCCGTCGAGACGCTGCTTCACGCCTTCCTGCCGCACAAATTCATCGACCACACGCATTCGACGGCGGTGCTGGCGCTCGCCGACCAGCCCGATTGCGAAGCGGCCTGCCGCGCCGTCTACGGCAAGCGCGTGGGGCTCGTCCCTTACGTCATGCCGGGTTTTGCCCTCGCCAAGAAGGCGGCGGCGATCTTCGAGGAGGACCCCGAGGTCGAGGGGCTCATCCTGCTCCGCCACGGCATCTTCACCTTCGGCGAAACCGCGCGCGAGGCCTATGAGCGGATGATCGCGATGGTGAGCCTCGCCGAGACGCGAGTCGCCGGGGGACGGCGCGCGGTCTTCGCCCCGCGCACCCTGCCGCCGCATCTTGCGGCACCGGCAGCGGTGGCGCCCATTCTCCGCGGCGCCTGCGCCATTCCCGACCCGAAGATCGCCGGCGCCTGGACGCGCTTTATTCTCGATTTCCGCAGCGGCCCCGCCATCCTCGCCTATGTCGGCGGGGCCGAGCTCGGGCGCTACAGCCAGTCGGGCGTCGCGACGCCCGACCATACGATCCGCACCAAGAACTACCCGCTCCTCGTACCGCCGCCGGAGGAAGGGCGGCTCGACCGCTTCGCGCAAGCGGCGCGCACGGCCGTCGCCGATTTCGCCGCCGCCTACCGCGCCTATTTCGCGCGCCAGAACGCGCGCATGACAGTCCCGCGCCGCGAGCTCGACCCCATGCCGCGCGTCATCCTGGTGCCGGGGCTCGGCCTCTTCGGACTCGGCCGCAGCGCCAAGGACGCGGCGATCGCCGCCGATCTCGCCGAATGCACGATCGAGACGGTGACGGGCGCCGAGGCGATCGGCCGTTTCCAATCGATCCCGGAAGCCGATCTCTTCGACATCGAATACTGGTCCCTGGAGCAGGCGAAGCTCGGCAAGGGTGAGGCGAAGCCGCTCGCCGGCCAGGTCGCGCTCGTCACCGGCGCCGGCGGCACGATCGGCGCCGCGACGGCGCGGCTCTTTGCCCGGAGCGGCGCGGCGCTGGCGCTGCTCGACCGCGACGGCGAGGCCGCCCGGCGCGTCGCGGCGGAGATCGGCGATGCCGCGCTCGCCGTCCCGTGCGACGTGACCGACGCCGCGGCGGTGCGGACCGCCTTCGACGCGGTCTGCGCGCGCTTCGGCGGCGTCGATCTGGTCGTCTCCAATGCCGGCGCCGCCTGGCAGGGCCGCATCGGCGAGGTCGCGGACAGGGTGCTGCGGGAGAGCTTCGAGCTCAACTTTTTCGCCCACCAGACCGTCGCGCAGAACGCTGTGCGCGTCATGCTCGCGCAAGGCACGGGCGGCGCGCTTCTCTTCAATGCCTCGAAGCAGGCGATCAACCCGGGCGCCGAATTCGGCCCCTATGGCCTCCCGAAGGCGGCGACGCTGTTCCTCTCGCGGCAATACGCGCTCGAATACGGCGCCGCCGGCATCCGCGCGAATGCCGTCAATGCCGACCGCATCCGCAGCGGCCTTCTGACCGAGGAGATGATCCGCGCACGCGCACGCGCCCGCGGGGTCGGCGAGGCGGAATACACGGCCGGCAATCTCCTCGGCCGCGAGGTGACGGCGCAGGATGTGGCGCAAGCCTTCCTGCACCACGCGCTGGCGCTGAAGACGACCGGCGACGTGACCACCGTGGATGGCGGCAACATCAACGCGATTCTGCGCTGACGCTTTTCAATTCTTCGCCGTCGCCGTCGTGCCACGGCAGAAAGGCGCGGCGGCGAGGACGCTGGTCCAGCGCTCCTTGGCCGGCATGGCGGGATAGGCCCAGCGCTGGACCGGGCGCCATTCCGTGCCGTCGAAGGCAAGGAGCGAGGCCGCGCCGGGACCTGGCGCCGCCTCGGTCGGAGTGCAGGAGACAAGGGCGCGGCGGTAGCCGCGCCGGGCCGCCAGCTCGAGCCCATCGGCGGCAGCGGAGACGTCGAGAATGTCGAGATCGCGGCGCCGTGGCGGCGTCAGCTCGAGCGCCGCGCGCAGCATCAGCGAGACGCTGCCATTGTCGCCGGGCAGAAGCAGCGCCAGCTTGTCACCGTTTTTCACCGTCCCTGCCACGTCCCGGGCCAGCGCCCAGACGAGCGGCTGCGGCGGGTCGATATCGAAGCGCAGGCGCTTCGCGAAGCCCGCCGGCGCGAGCAGGATGAGCGCGATGGCGGCACCAGGGAGGGCACGGCGCCAGAAGGGCGGCGCCGCCGTCTCGCGCGCCCGCCACCAATCGCGGGCGAAGATCGCGAGCGCCAGCACGATCAGCAGCGAGAGATGCGTCATGTAGCGGAAGTAGGAATGCGCCGCCTCGCCCGCGACCGGTCCCATATGGATGACGTAGATGAGGAGGAGGAAGGCGTTGTACAGGAGGAAGAGCCCGGCGAGGAGCAAGGGCGGCCGCGTGCGCCGGGTCAGACCCTCGCGTCGCGCCAGGGCGAGGCCGAGCCCGACGGCAAGGGCAAAAGAGCCGAAGAAGACGGGCTTCTCCACGATTTCGTGCAGCATGTTGGCGAGGGTGATCGGCAGGATGCCGAACTGCCAATCGGCCTCGGGCAGCAGCTTCAGCTCGCCCGACTGGAAGTGCGTCAGCACATAGGCGCGCCAGGCGCCATAGAGCAGGAGCGCCGGCACGCTTGCGGCGATCAGCGCGCCGATCGCCTGCGCTCTCGCGATCCGCCGATCGAGGAGCGCCAATGCCGCCGCCCCGGCGACGATGCCGAAGCCGAGCACGACGCCGACCTGCTTGACGCCGACGAGCGCGACGAGGATCAGCGCGAAGAGCCGCAGATCAGGGCCGGCGCCTTGCCGCGCCGCCATGCGCCCCAGAATGCGGCAGGCGAGCCAGCCCAAGAGGAGGACGCAGACCGAGAGCGACGGCTCGGCATAGGCGGTGAAGTCGATACGCGGGACGAAGCCGGGATTGAGCAAGGTGACGAGGAGGAGCCCGGCCGCGGCAGCGCCCCAGGACGGCGCCGCCGCAAAATCCCGGTTCCCTTGCGCGAGAAGACGGGCGAAGAGCAGCCCCGTCATGACCTGGAGGAGGATGTTGAAGAGGGTGAGCGCGCCCGGCGGGAAGGTCGGAAGGAAAAAGGACCCGAGATATGTGGCGAGCTGGACATTGTAGGGAAAGGCCGGCCAGACGGCGAAGGCATGGGCGCGGTCGTCGGCCGGAAAGAAGGCGTGGTCGTGGAGATAGACGGCGTTGGGTAGAAAATTGGTGAAGGTGTCGGGAAGCGCCGGCTTCGCCGCGACCATGATCGCCCAGATCGGCAAAGCGAGCGCGAGCATGCGCAGGATGGCAACCCAGCTCTCGCGGCCGGGGCGCCAGCGCCGCCGGGCCAGCGCCGCCGCGGCGACAAGAAGCGCGGCGACCGTCGGGATCAGCATCGTCGCCGTGGTGACGACGCCCCACAGCGTCAGGAGCAGCGAATAGCCGCCCCAGCCGGCGGCGAGCTCCAGCTCCGGCACGGTCTTGGCGCCGGTGAGGACCCGCCCGCACAGCATCATCACCGCGCCGGCGAAGAGCACGCCGGCAAAGCCGGCGAGGTCGAGCCAGGTGGGAACCAGGGCTGCGAGCAAGGTCACGCGACATCCTCGGATGGCGCCGCCGCTGGGGCGGCCCTCGGGTCACCCTCTACCGGGCAGGGCGGCGAGGGTCAAGCATGCCGCCGAGATCGGCCATGCGCGCCGTGGCAGGCGGCGCTACCATGCCGCAGCTTCGCGGCCTCGGAGGTGATGCCATGGATTTGCAGCTCGCCGGCAAGAGGGCGCTGGTCACCGGCGCCAGCATGGGGATCGGCCGCGGCATCGCCCGCGCGCTCGCGACGGAAGGCGTGCGACTCGCCATCGTCGCCCGCCGCCGCAATCTTCTCGACGACGCTGCCGCGGAGATCGCCGCTGCGGGCGGCGAGCGATCCGCGACCATCGCCGCCGATCTGATGGAGGAGGGAGCGCCGGCGCGCATCGCAGCCGCGGCGGCGCAGGGGTTGGGCGGCGGCATCGACATCCTCGTCAATTGTGCGGGCGGCAGCCGGCCGCTGCCGATCGACGCGCCCGAGGAGCGCTGGGTCGAGGCGATGACGCTCAACTTCACGCGCCAGCGGCAGCTCGCCCACGCCGTGCTGCCGGAAATGATTGCGCAGAAATGGGGCCGCATCATCAACATCACCGGCAAGTCCGAGCCCGACCGCATCAACGCTGCCTTCGCCGCCAAGGCCGCCGTGCATTCCTGGGCGAAAGGCCTCTCGCGCGAGGTCGGGCGCCACGGCATCACGGTCAATTCGATCGCGCCCGGCCGCATCATGAGCGAGCAGATCCGCCGCAACTACCCGCCCGAGGAGCGGCGGCGCTTCGCCGAGCAGGAAATCCCGGTCGGCGCCTATGGCGAGCCCGAGGATCTGGCCGTCCTCGCCGTCTTTCTCGCCTCGCCCCTCGCGCGCTACATCACAGGCACGGTCATCCCCGTGGATGGCGGGCTGCGGCGCTACCAGTTTTAAGGTTCTCTGCTCCGCCGATCCGAGCGAGGCTGGCGGCGATTCTCGCAAACGGTGCTGCGTTTGGCGCCGATTTCGCGCCGTGCTAAGGTCCCCTCGGATCGTCCGATGAGGCCGCGATGAAACCGCTTTATGCCGTGCTGCTCATTTTCGCAATCTCCCTGCCGGGAAGCGCACACGCCTTCACCTTCGACAATCAGAGCGGCAACAACCGCGACGGCAGCGCCCGCTTCACGGATCCCGATGCGCTGGCCGATGGGCTCACCGCGCCGCGCCGCGGAGATTCCGGCTCGATGACGCTGTTCCGGAACGGCAATTCCTCCCTCTCTTTCGGCATGGCCCGCCCGGACGACCGTCCCCCGGCAGAGCGGGCCTTCCCCTTCCGTGGCTTTGGGGTGAGACCGTTTCCGGTGCCGCCCTCGAATCCGAATTGAGCTGAGAGGCGAGAAACGCAAACGCGACATAGAGCGCTTCGTTCCATGCGCGCCGCGCATGCGGCTATGATGTGGGCCTTCTGTTGACCATTTGTTACAGAATGTTATTTTCCGTAACAGGGAGTGACTGGCCGCCGGCCGGTGTTTCCTATTGTGTCTGATTGGAACGGATTCTTCGCAAATGCCCCATCCGTGCGCTGCGGTCGCCGTCGCTCCTAAGGAGGACGCGCCCATGGAGGATGCCGAGATCCTCGCCGAACTTCTGCCTGTCTCCGTCCAGATTGAGCACTTCCTCTCGGGCGCTACCAACGGTCGCGCGCTGCTCGAGGCGCTCTATGATCACGTGCTCGAAGAGCCCGTCCCGGAGCGGCTGACGTCGCTGCTGCGACGCTGAGTCGAGGCCCGGCACCGCTTCTTAGCCGCTGGGCGCCTTTCCAATCATCCGGCCGAGGTCGCGGCCGGCGAAAATATGGACATGGAAGTGCGGCACTTCCTGACGCGCGTCGCGCCCATGATTGGCGAGAACGCGATAGCCTGTCCTCGCCGCGCCCTGCTCGCGCGCGATCCGGCCGAGCGCGCGGAGAAAGGCTGACAGCTCCCTATCGCTCGCCCGCTCGGAAAAATCATCGAGCGAGACATAGGCGCCCTTCGGAATGACGAGGATATGGGTGGGCGCCTGCGGGTTGATGTCGTGGAAGGCGAGAACGTGCTCGTCCTCGTACACTTTCCGGCAGGGGATCTCGCCGCGCAGGATGCGGGCGAAGATATTGTTCGGGTCGTAAGCCATCATCCGCCTCCGTCTTTTGCCGTGCGCGCGGCTTTTTCGGAAAGTCCGGAGACGCCGGCGCGGCGTCGCAGCTCCGCCCAGATCTCTTCGGGATCGATCCCGGCATCGGCCCAGAGCACGAGCAGGTGGTAAAGCAGATCGGCGCTTTCGCCGATGAGCGCCGACCGTTCGCCGCGCGTCGCCGCGATGACGGCCTCGACTGCCTCCTCGCCGAGCTTCTGGGCGATTTTCGCCGTGCCGCGCGCCAGCAGCTTCGCCGTGTATGAGCTGGCCGGATCGGCGCCGCGGCGAGCGGCGATCGTCCGGTGGAGTTCATCCAGCGCGTGATCGGGTCGGGACATTCAGGGATGTTTTAACCACGAAGGCGCGAAGACGCGAAGCTCTTCTGGCGCGCCGCCCCCTCCGCAAACCCCCTCCCTACACCCTCTCCCGCTTTGCGACGCGTGCGGGTGAGGCAGCGTGGGGGCATCGGAGGTGTGCGAAACCGTCCTCACAGCCGCATCGGGATCCCGGCCCGCGCCAGATACGCCTTGGCCTCGGCGATGCGGTAGGTGCCGAAATGGAAGATGGAGGCGGCAAGCACGGCCGAGGCATGGCCCTCGCGGAGGCCCTCGACGAGATGTTCGAGCGTGCCGACGCCGCCGGAGGCGATGACCGGCACCGGAACGGCATCGGCAACCGCGCGGGTGAGGGCGAGGTCGAAGCCCGCCTTGGTGCCATCGCGATCCATCGAGGTGAGGAGGATCTCGCCCGCGCCGAGCGCCGCCATGCGCCGCGCCCAGGCGACTGCCTCCAGACCCGTCGCGCGACGGCCGCCATGGGTGAAGACTTCCCAGCGGCCGGGTCCCGTCGCCTTGGCGTCGATGGCGACGACGATGCATTGCCGGCCGAACTTCTCCGCCGCCTCGCCGACAAATTGCGGCCGCCGCACGGCCTCGGTGTTGATCGAGACCTTGTCCGCCCCGGCGAGCAGGAGCCGTCGGATGTCCTCGACGCTGCGGACGCCGCCGCCGACGGTGAGCGGCATGAAGCACTGCTCGGCGGTTCGGCGGACCGCCTCGTAGAGCGTATCGCGCCCCTCGGCGCTCGCCGTGATATCGAGGAAGCAGAGCTCGTCGGCGCCTTCCCGGTCGTAGTGGCGCGCCTGCTCGACGGGATCGCCCGCATCGGCGAGCCGAGCGAAATTGACGCCCTTGACCACCCGCCCGTCCTTGACGTCGAGGCAGGGAATGAGCCGAGCCTTCAGCATGACCCGGCCGCGCCGCCACGCAACAGCCTCAGAGCCGCGGCCGGATCGATGCGGCCGTCATAAAGCGCGCGACCGCAAATGACGCCGGCGATGCCGCTCCCTTCCATCGCCTTCAGCCGGGCCAGATCCGCGACCGAGGCGACGCCGCCCGAGGCGATGACTGGCGTCGACAGCGCCTCGGCGAGGCGCGCCGTCGCCTCGACATCGACGCCGGCAAGCGTGCCGTCGCGCTCGATATCGGTATAGATGATGGCGGCGGCGCCCGCATCCTCGAAGCGGAGCGCGAGGTCGCGCGCGGCGATGCTCGATGTCTTGGCCCAGCCTTCGACGGCAACCTTGCCGCGGCGGGCGTCGATGGCGATGGCGATGCGGCCGGGGTGGGCGGCGCACGCGCTCCTGACCAGGGCGGGATCGCGCAGCGCCGCGGTGCCGAGGATGACGCGGGCGACGCCCCGCTCCAGCCAGAAGGCGATGCGCGCCGCGTCGCGGATGCCGCCGCCGAGCTGGACCGGGAGCGGGGTGGCGGCGAGAATCGCCTCGACGGCGGCGCCGTTCACGGGCTGCCCGGCGAAGGCGCCGTCGAGATCGACGAGATGCAGCCAGGAGAACCCGGCCGCGGCGAATTCACGCGCCTGCGCCGCCGGATCGTCATTGAAGACGGTTGCGGCGCTCATCTCGCCGCGCAGCAGGCGGACGCATTGGCCGCCTTTGAGGTCGATCGCCGGATAGAGGATCACGCCGGCGCTTCCGCGCCCTCGGCGATGAGGCGCTTGTAATAGTAGTACCCGGGGACGATCCGGCCTGCGACCTTGGCGTAGGCGGGATGCGTCGCCCAGCGGATATAGCCGCAGGATTCGTAGAGCTGAATCGCGGCCTTCTGCGTCTCGCGAAGATCGAGGTTGAGAATTTCCACGCCCGCCTGCCGCGCATGCTGCTCGACGGTGGCGACGAGGCCGCGGGCAAGGCCGTGGCCGCGCGCCCAGGGCGCGACGAAAGCGCTCATGAGCTGAGCGCTGAAGGCCTGCGCCTCGTTGTTGCGCGGATGACGGATGAGCTGCGCCGAGCCGACGACGACGCCGTCGAGGCGGCCGACGAAAAGCGAGCGCTCCGGCACGAGAACGACGCCGCGCCAATATTTTTCCAGGAGATCGCGCGGCGGCTTCTTGACCCAACCGAAGCCGCCGCCTTCCTCGATCGAGGCTTCGGTCGCGACGCACAGATCTTCGAGATCGGTGCCGGAGAAGCTGCGCAGCTTCTCGACCCCGACCGTGACCGGGACGCTGGTCTCGTTCATGGGCGCCATTTCAGGAAATTGGCGATGAGCGCAAGGCCGGCGGCCTGGCTCTTCTCCGGATGGAATTGCGTGCCGAGGAGATTGTCGCGGCCGACCATGGCGACGATTCGGCCGCCGTAATCGGCGCTGGCCAGCACATCGCCCGGCGCGCCGCCCGCAAGATGGTAGGAGTGGACGAAGTAGGCATGCGGCGAGGCGCCGAGCCCGGCCAAAATGGGATGCCGCGCCTCGAAGGCGAGCTCGTTCCAGCCCATATGCGGCACTTTGAGCGCGGGGTCGGCGGGGGCGAGGGGCACGATCTCGCCGGGAAGCCACCCCAGCCCCGCGGTCACGGCGAATTCGCGGCCGCGCTCGGCCATGAGCTGCATGCCGACGCAGATGCCGAGGAACGGGCGGCCGCGCTGGCGCACTCCCTCTTCGAGCGCCGCCTCCATACCCGGAACGGCGGCGAGCCCGCGCCGGCAATCGGCGAAGGCGCCGACGCCCGGCAGGACGATGCGCTCGGCCCGGCGCACGCGATCGGGATCGGATGAGACCTCGATGCGCGTCGCGGCGCCGCTCTCCGCCGCCGCGCGCTCGAACGCCTTCGCCGCCGAGCGCAGATTGCCCGATCCGTAATCGACGATGATCGTGGTCACGAGGAGGGCCCGCCCAGCGTACCCTTCGTCGACGGCACCTCCTCGGCGGCGCGCGGATCGATCGCGACGGCTTGGCGCAGCGCCCGCGCCAGTCCCTTGAAGCAGGATTCGACGATGTGGTGGCTGTTCTCGCCGTAGAGATTTTCGACGTGCAGCGTCACAGCCGCCGATTGGGCGAAGGCGTGGAACCATTCCTTGAAGAGCTCGGTGTCCATCTCTCCGAGCTTCGGCCGCGAGAAGGCGACCTTCCAAATGAGGTAGGGCCGGTTGGAGACGTCGATCGCGACGCGGGTCAGCGTCTCGTCCATCGGGATGAGCGCGCTCCCGTAGCGGGTGATGCCGCGCCGCTCGCCCAGCGCCTTCGCCACCGCTGCGCCGACCACGTAGCCGGTATCTTCGGTCGTGTGGTGAAAATCGATGTGGAGGTCGCCCTCGGCGCGAAGCGCGAGGTCGATGAGGCTGTGGCGGGAGAGCTGCTCCAGCATGTGATCGAGGAAGCCGATACCGGTGGAGACGTCATAACGTCCCGTTCCGTCGAGATCGACGGTCCCCGAAATGCGGGTCTCGCGTGTAACGCGTTCGACGCTCGCCCGGCGTGGCGGCGGTTGGCGCACGGAAAGCCTCTCCTGCTCGTCTTTCGTAGTTGGGCGCGGCGCCGCCTTGTAGCAAGACCGGCGGGCGGGCGCCAGAAGCTTGCCTCGGGTCGCTTGCCTTGATCGCCTGGGGCTCGACCCCACATCCATTGCGGGCGGCGCGTCGGGCGGTTATTTGAGAGGGCCTCCTGCCCTCCCGCTGCGGCGCCCGCGCAAGGTGTTCATGTCCTCACCCTCCGATCCGATCTGGCACGGCACCACCATCCTGTGCCTGCGCAAGGCGGGCCGCGTCGTCGTCGCCGGCGACGGCCAGGTGTCGATGGGGCAGACGGTCGTCAAATCGAATGCCAAGAAGGTCCGCCGCCTCGGCGGCGGCCAGGTGATCGCCGGCTTCGCCGGCGCCACCGCCGACGCCTTCGCCCTCTTCGAGCGCCTCGAAGCGAAGCTGGAACAGCATCCGGGGCAATTGCCGCGCGCCTGCGTCGAGCTCGCCAAGGATTGGCGCACCGACCGCTATCTGCGGCGGCTCGAAGCGATGATGGCGGTCGCCGACCGCAATGTCTCCTTGATCCTCTCCGGCACCGGCGACGTGCTGGAGCCGGAGGACGGGATCATCGGTATCGGCTCCGGCGGCGGCTATGCGCTCGCCGCGGCGCGCGCCCTCATCACGGACGACCGGCTCGATGCCGAGGCGGTGGCGCGCCGCGCCATGCAGATCGCCGCCGGCATCTGCGTCTACACCAACGACAAGCTGACAATCGAGACGATCGATGCGTAAGCTCACCACAAAGACACGAAGACACAAAGGATGCGCCGTCCGGTACCTGCTCCGCCAGAGCCCGAAGGACATGACGAGCCGCTCCGCGGCTCCTCTAACCTTTGCGTCTTCGTGCCTTCGTGGTGAAACGTTTCACCTATCCAAGTCCCGATGACGTCGTTTTCGCCGCGCGAGATCGTCTCCGAGCTCGACCGCTTCATCATCGGCCAGAACGACGCGAAGCGCGCCGTCGCCATCGCGTTGCGTAACCGCTGGCGCCGCCAGCAGCTTCCGGAGGAGCTGCGCGAGGAGGTGCTGCCCAAGAACATCCTGATGATCGGGCCGACCGGCGTCGGCAAGACCGAGATCGCGCGACGGCTTGCGAAGCTGGCGCAGGCGCCCTTCCTCAAGGTCGAGGCGACGAAGTTCACCGAAGTCGGCTATGTCGGCCGCGACGTCGAGCAGATCATCCGCGACCTCGTCGAGATCGCGATCTCGATCACGCGCGAGAGGCTGCGCCGGGAGGTCGCGCCCAGAGCCGAGCTGCGGGCCGAGGAGCGAGTCCTCGATGCGCTCGTCGGCAGCAACGCCTCGGCCGAGACGCGGCAGAAATTCCGCAAGATGCTGCGCGAAGGCCAGCTCGACGACAAGGAGGTCGAGATCCCGGTCCAGGAGAATCTTGCGGCCAGCCTGCCGACCTTCGACATTCCCGGCATGCCGGGGGCGCAGATGGGCATGGTCAATCTCGGCGAGATCTTCGGCAAGGCCTTCGGCAACCGCACCAAGCCGAAGCGGATGACGGTGGCCGAAAGCCACGCCGTGCTCCTGGCCGAGGAGAGCGACAAGCTGCTCGACCAGGAACGCGTCGTCAAAGAGGCGATCGCGGCGGTCGAGCAGAACGGCATCGTCTTCATCGACGAGATCGACAAGATCAGCGCCCGCTCCGAGCGCATCGGCGCCGATGTCAGCCGCGAAGGAGTACAGCGCGACCTCCTGCCGCTGATCGAGGGGACGACGGTCGCCACCAAGCACGGCGCGGTCAAGACCGACCACATCCTCTTCATCGCTTCGGGCGCCTTCCACTTGGCGAAACCCTCGGACCTCCTGCCGGAGCTGCAAGGAAGGCTGCCGATCCGGGTCGAGCTGAAGGCGCTGTCGCGCGCGGATTTCCGCCGCATCCTGACCGAGCCTGAAACCAGCCTCATCAAGCAATACAAGGCCTTGATGGCGACCGAGAACGTCACCCTCGACTTTCTCGACGAGGCGATCGACGAGCTCGCGAACCTCGCCGAGCACATCAACGCGACGGTCGAGAATATCGGCGCGCGGCGCCTTCACACGGTGCTGGAGCGGCTCCTCGAAGAAATCAGCTTCACCGCCTCCGATCAGAGCGCCGGGACGGTCGTCACGATCGACCGCGCCTATGTCGAGAAGCACGTCTCGAATCTGGCGCAGAATGCCGATCTGTCGAAGTTCATCTTGTAAGGCGCTTCAGCGGATTTTCTTCGCCGGCACCCACTTCACCGCCGCGGCAGTAGACTTCCGCGGCTTCGGCGCCGGCGGCCTTCTGAGGCGCTGGACGAAGTCGAGATAGCGGCGGCGCAGCTCCGCCTTCTGCGCCTCGCTCATCTCTGCGACGCTGAGGTGGGAGAGATCGGCCTGGCGCAGCTCGTCATCCGGCATGGCGCCCCCTCGGGTGCTGGCTCGCGAAGCTTCGAAGCTGCGCGCGCACTCCTTAAGACGCGGTTAGCGGCGGCTTGCGCCGGCGGCGCCGGGCGGGCGCCGCCTCGCTTTTCAGCAACTCCAGCATGCGCTCCACCGTCTCGGGCGGCAGCTTGCGGATGCGCTCGGCAAGGAGGTTGGCGAGCTCGGTCGCGGCCGGCGAGAGGCCTGCCGTATCGACGGTGACGCGCGGATGCGACAGACGCGCCAGACGGATGAGCTCGTCGGCCTCGTCCCAGATGATGTTGAGCTGGGCGCAGATGGCGATGACGAGGGCGTGGGTCGGCCGCCCGCGCCGACCGTGCTCCAACGCCGAGAGGTAGGCCGCCGAGAGGCCGAGCGCCGCCGCCATCTCCTTCAAGGCGATGCCACGTTCGGCGCGAAGCGCACGCAGCTTCTCGCCGAAGGGCGTCATCGCTGCCGCCGCAGCAGAATGTAAAGCGCGCCGCCCCCGCCATGCTGCGGCCGCGCCGCCGAGAAGGCGAGGATGCGGGCCCGGCTCGGCGCCTCGTTCAGCCAGCGTGGCACCGATTGGCGGAGGATGCCGGAATCGCCGGCGGCTTCGGCCTCGCCAAGGCGGCGCAGGCCCTTGCCGGTAATGACGAGGACGCAGCGCAAGCCCGCCGCCGCCGCTTCGGCGATGAAGGCTATGAGGGCGCGGTGCGCCTCGTCCTGCGTCATGCCGTGGAGATCGAGCCGCGCCTCGATCGGATAGCGGCCGCGCTTCAGCCGCTCGGCGGAAGCCTTGTCGAGACCGGGAGCGCGGGCGCCCGCGATCGGTCGCAGCTCGCCGCGCGGAGGGGGTGCCGCCATTGCGGCAGGGCGGCGTTGCGGCGCCTCGGCCGGTGGCGACGGATCTCCGGGCGGCGGCTGTTCCGGCTTCCGCGCGCGGCGGCGCAGCGGCTTCACATCGCGTATCGCCCGATGCCAGAGTTCGAAATCGGGCGGGCGGTGCTCCCGGGGACGAGAGCGGCCGGTCATCGGGCGGCGCTTGCCCGCACGGCCGGCGATCCCCTCACCCTAACCCTCTTCCCGCCCCCTCCCTAACCCTCCCCCGCAAGCGGGGGAGGGGAAGGTGGGGCTGAAGGGGAAGAGGGGATGGCCGCAGAGGGCTCGGTTGCAACCGGTTCATCGACGAAGACGACATGGAGGCGGCGGGGACCGTGCGCGCCGAGCTGGATGCGCTGCTCGATGTCGCCGGTGCGCGACGGGCCGGTGACGAAATTGACGGTGCGCGGCAGCGCCGCGTCGCCGCGCGCCGCTTGGCGTGCGCGCAGCTTCGTCCAGGCCTCTTCGAGGCTCGGCACGACCTGCTCGGCGCGCAGCACCACGATATGCGTGTCGGGAAGGAAGTTGAGAGTCGACGGCGTTTCGGCGCCGGAGACCAGCATCAAGGTGCCGGTCTCGGCGATGCCGGCGAAGGCCGGGGTGAGGCTCACCTGATCGCCTGGCTCGGCCCGGCCACGGCGGAACTGGAGCAAGGGCCGCTCGTGCCAGGGAATGTCGTCGAGCGCCGGGTCCGGCGCCATGACGAGCTCCGCCGGCAAATTCTCGGCGGCGAGATAGGACGCCACCGCCGCAGGCACCTCGGCGAGGGAGGCGACGCGGTCGACAGTGGTCTGCACCTCCTGCGCCATGGCGGTGAAGAGGTCGCGCTGCGCCGGCGGGTCGAGCGCGGCCGCCCGCGCCGGAACGAGATTGCGGCCGGGCGAAGCGAGCCGCGCGCGCAGCGCCGCCGTTTCCGCTTCGCCGAGCGGTCCGCGCTTCAGCGACCGGCGGATGCTGCCGAGGATCTGATCGCGCGCCGCCGTCATTGTACGCCGCCCCGCCTCAATGGTAGCGCGGCATTCGGGCGCGCTGCCGCTCCGCCCAGAGGCTCTGGAAGCTGCGGCCTTGCGGCGCCGGCATGTCGCGCACCGACGTCCAGCCCCGCGCCAGCGGCAGGGCGCGGAAGCGGCCGCGGCGGCGTCCGAAGCCGCCGAGGATACGGGCGCCGATCGCCGCCATGCGGTGATAGAGCTCGGGACGGCGCGCGAAGAATGCCCAGAGGCCGAGGCCGGCGCGAAATGCCGCGGGCGATAATTTCTTCTCGTATTCGCGCTCGCGCCAATGCCGCATCATTTTCGGCAGCGGGATCTTCATCGGGCAGACGCTTTCGCAGCGGCCGCAGAAGGTCGAGGCGTTCGGAAGATTGCCGGCCTCGGCGATGCCGATGAGCTGCGGCGTCAGCACCGAGCCCATGGGCCCCTGATAGACCCAGCCATAGGCGTGGCCGCCGACGGCGCCATAGACGGGGCAGTGGTTGAGGCAGGCCGAGCAACGGATGCAGCGCAGCATGTCCTGGAATTCGGTGCCGAGCATGGCCGAGCGGCCATTGTCGAGAAGGACGACGTGGTACTGCTCGGGCCCGTCGAGATCGCCCGGCCGGCGCGGGCCAGTGGAGACGGTCGTGTAGGTCGAGAATTCCTGCCCCGTCGCCGAGCGCGCGAGGAGGCGGAGCAGGGTCGAGACGTCCTCCAGCGTCGGTACCAGCTTCTCGATGCTGGCGAGGACGATGTGAACCTTCGGCAAGAGCTGCGTCAGGTCGCCATTGCCCTCATTCGTGACGATGATCGAGGAGCCGGTCTCGGCAATGAGAAAGTTGGCGCCGGTGATGCCGACATCGGCGGCGAGGAATTTCGGCCGCAGCACTTGCCGCGCCTCGTCGCAGAGCGTGCGCGGCTCGCTGAGCGGACGGTCGGGGGCGAGCTCCGTGTGGGTCGCGCGGAAAGCGTCCGCGACCTGCTCTTTCAAGAGATGAATCGCGGGGGCGATGATATGGCTCGGCGGCTCGTGGCGAAGCTGGATGATGTATTCGCCGAGATCGGTCTCGATCGGCACCACGGCATTGGCTTCGAGGAAATCGTTGAGGGCGATCTCCTCGGCAATCATCGATTTGCCCTTGGTGACGCTCTTGGCGCCGACGCTGCGGCAGAGGCCGAGTATGGTCTCGCGCGCCTCGGCGGGCGTGCGGCACCAATGCACCTCGCCGCCATTCGCGCGCACCTTCGCCTCGAAGCTCTCGAGGTAAAAGTCGAGATGCTCCAGCGTGTGATTCTTGATGCGCCGCCCCTCCTCGCGCAGCGCTTCGAATTCCGGCAGGCGCTCGACGGCGGCGCGGCGCTTCGCCGGGAAGCCCGTCCGGGCGAGGCCGAGCGCCTGCTGCAGGGTCTTGTCGGCAAGCGCCCGATCGACATTGCTCTTAAAGGCGCGGCTCGTCGCTTCCATCACCGTCCCCCGCTCACCGCACCCCCTCGGGTGCGCCGATCGGCGCCTCCTCGGTCAGATTCGCCAGCACCTCGGCGACATGGCGGACGCGCACCGCGGCGCCGCGCCGCGTCAGCTTGCCCGCCATGTTGAGGAGGCAGCCGAGATCGCCGGCGAGCAGCGTGTCGGCGCCGGTCGCTTCGATCTCGGCGGCCTTGTCCGTCACCATCTTGTCGGAGATCGCCGGGTATTTGATGCAGAAGGTGCCGCCGAAGCCGCAGCAGATCTCGGCGCCCGGCAGCTCGGTGAGGCGCAGCCCAGCGACCTGGCGCAGGAGCCGGCGCGGCTGCTCTTTGACTCCGAGCTCGCGCAGGCCCGAGCAGGAATCGTGGTAAGTGGCGAGCCCGTCGTAGCGGGCCGTGACCCGCTCCATGCCCATCACGTCAGTCAGGAAGGAGACGAGCTCGTAGCTCCGCTTGGCGAGGTGCTGCACCTCGTTGAACATTTCGGGCTCGTCGGCGAAGAGCTCGGGGTAATGCGTGCGTATCATGCCGGCGCAGGAGCCTGACGGCGCGACGACGTAATCGTAACCCCGGAAGGCGGCGATCACCTGCCGAGCGATCGCCTTGGTGTCGGCGCGGTCGCCGGAATTGTAGGCGGGCTGACCGCAGCAGGTCTGCGCCCGCGGCACCTCGACGAGGCAGCCCGCCTCTTCGAGGAGCTTCACCGCCGCGAAGCCGATCGATGGCCGATAAAGGTCGACGAGACAGGTGACGAAGAGGCCGACGCGAACCCGCTTGTCGGACATGGGCCGAATCCAGGACGAAACCGCAGATGCCGGAGAATGGTCATCGCTGCCGGCGAAAGCAACAGCCAAGCTGCCGCCGCATCGCGGTTGGGGCGGCGGCGGACGCGCCGCGCCGATCTCGGCCCCGCAACCGTCTTGCTACTGGATGATCTTCCAGGTGCCGTCCGGCTGGCGGCAAGCCGTGCCATAGCCTTCCTGAGTCTGGCCGCCGATCGTGATCGTCTGCTGGAACTCACGGCAATACTGGCCGCTCGCCGTCTGGTAGTAACGCTCCGGAGTCACCGTGCCGTAATGCCCCGATTGCGGGTTGCGCCAGGGCAGAGTCTGGCCTGGCGGCGCCGATTCGAGCGAGGTCTGCGTCGCCCGGTTGGCGTATTGGAGATCGGCCTCGTCGAGCGACTTGCCGACCTGCGAGCCGAGGAAGCCGCCAACGAGCACGCCCGCCAGCGTGGCGACGCCCTTGCCGGCGCCGCTGCCGAACTGATTGCCGAGAAGCCCGCCGAGACCGGCACCGACCAGCGTGCCGCCCGTCGTCTTGTTCATGCCGAACTCGCCGGGCGCCGCCGGGCCGCCGGGCTGCTGGCAAGCCGCCAAGGAGAGGCTGAGCCCTACGACCGCGATCATCTTACGCATGGCAAATATCTCTCCAGTGTGGTGCGTCGCGGGCCGACGCTGCGTCGGCTGCTTCAAGGATTCGCAAATGCTGGAACCGAGGCACGCAATATATCGAAATCTCCGACCCCGAACAATGCGACGACGGCGCTCGCCGCCTCGCGTCACGAGGTGGCATCACGCCGCGCCGCTACCGCGCGGGGAAGCAACATATAATAAGCGCCGCGGTCCTTCATCATCCCCGCCCGCCTTGCCGCCTCCGGCCCATAACCCCAGAAGAGGTCGCCGCGAACGGGGCCGCGGATCGCGCCGCCCGTATCCTGCGCGATGACGAGGCGCCGCAGCCGGCCGCCCGGCGCCTTGTCGTCCGCGAGATCGAGCCAGAGCGGCACGCCGAGCGGCAGGAAGGCTCGGTCGACGGCAAGGCTGCGCCCCGGCGTCAGCGGCACGCCTTCGGCGCCGATCGGACCCTCGCCCTTCATCTCCCGAAAAAAGACATAGGAAGGATTGGCATCCATCACCGCCGCCGCTTCCTCGGGGTGCGCGTGCAGCCAAGCACGGATCGACTGCATGGTGACGTCCTCGCGCGGCAGGGCGCCACGGTCGACCAGCACCTTGCCGATCGGCACGTAGGGCCGGCCGTTCTGGCCGTCATAACCGAGCTGCACGACCGAGCCGTCCGGCAGGAGGATCCGGCCGGAGCCCTGGATCTGCAGGAAAAAGGCGTCGACGGGATCGTCGACCCAGAAGAGCTCGAGGCCGCGCTTGGCGAGGGCGCCGCGCTCGATATCGGCGCGGCTCGCATAAGGCTTGAGCTGCCCGTTCTCGACCCGTCCGGCGATGCGCTGACCGCGCCAATCCGGGCGGAAGAGCCCGAGCTCGACCATGACGAGATCGGGCGGACGCTTCAGGATAGGGGTCGTGAAGGGGCCTTCGCGGCTGCGCGCGCCGTGCAGCTCGGCCTCGTAATAGCCGGTGAAGAGCCCTTCGGCTTCGTCATTGTTGGCGAGCCGATAGGGCACGAAGCCCGCTTCGAAGAAGCGCCGCACCGCGTCCTTGTCCGCCGGGTCGAGCGCCTCTGCGGCGGCGCAAGGCTGGCGCCAATCGGCGGCCGTGCCGGCGAGCCCGCGCGGGCCGATTTCGTGCTCATCGGGAAGCTTCGCCACGGCCTCGCAAGAGCGGCGAAGCGCCGGCAATGCCGCCGAGAGATCGTCCTCGCGCCAGCCGGCAAGCCGGTCGAAACCCGTCGCGGCGAGGGTCAGACGGTCGGGCGGCTTCTTCTGCGGGCCGCAGGATAGGAGGCCGAGGGCGACGAGAACGGCGCCAGCGGCGCGGGCGAACGGCGTCACGCGCTTCGCGTCGCCACCAGCAGCCAGTTGGGATCCTGTGACCGCGTGTTGCGGGCGAAGGTCCAGAAATCGGTCTTTTCGACGACGTGGTCGGGCTCGCCCTCGATGACCGTGCCGTCGGCGGCGCGCGTGACATTCACCTGGTCGGATTGGAACTTCGCGGTGACGAACGCCGTGCGCCCATTGAGCTCGGCCGCTTCGATTTCGGCCGATTTGATGGCGATGAGCGTCGTCTCATGCGTCTCCTTGGCGTCGAGGCGATGGCGGATCGCTTCGGAGAAGCGGTCATAGACCTCGTCGCTGAGAAGCGGACGCAGCGTCGCGGTATCGCCGCGCGCGAAGGCGCCCACGATGATCTCGAAGGCGCCCTTCGCGCCTTGCAGGAAATGGCCGGCATCGAAACCGGGATCGACGCTGCGGATCTGGGCGATGCCGGCCGCGGCCTGGCCGCCGGGAGCCGGCGGTATGATCTCGGCGGCCGGCGCCTCGCGCTGCGGGAGCGTCACCACGTTGTCGGTCTTGTCCGTAGCCGTCGCCGGCGTGCCCGGTTTGAGACCGAACCGGGCCATCAGGTTTTCGGGCGGCGGCTTCTCGCTCCCGGTCCGTCGCCCGAGCACGCTGCGCAGGCGCAGTACCAGAAACGCAGCCACCATGGCGAAGAGAATGATATCGAAGTACTGGTAGCCGTCGCTCATGTCTCACGCGCCCGCACGGCCCGCCTGACTGATCGAGAACGCTCGACGGTCGGCGCGCGGCCGGCTAGATATGGTCGAACCTCGCCTCTTCCACAGATAGGCCGATCCCCGGCAAAGGGCAAGCGCCGCGCGGGTCTTTCGGAATCTCCTCGCCGATGCTTCTCGTCCGCCACGGTCAGTCGGAATTCAACGTCGTGTTCAGCGCGACCCGCCGCGACCCCGGCATTCGCGACCCGCGCTTGACGGCAGAAGGCCGCCGGCAGGCGCGCGCGGCCGCCGAAATCCTCGCAGGCGAGTCCGTCACGCGGCTGATCGCCAGCCCCTATACGCGGGCGCTCGAGACCGCGGCGATCATTGCCGAGCGGCTCGATGTGCCGATCACGGTCGATCCGCGGATCGGAGAACGCGCCGCCTTTGCCTGCGATGTCGGAACGCCGACGCCGCATCTGCGCGCTCGCTGGCCGAAACTGGCGCTCGATCATCTCGAAGAGGTGTGGTGGCCGCCTCTCGAGGAAAGCGAGCTCTCGCTCGCCCGGCGCTGCGCGCTGATCCGCAGCGAGATGGCGGCGCGCCCCGACTGGGCGAGCCTCGCCGTCATCACCCATTGGGGCTTCATCCGCGGCTTCACGGGCATGACGGTGGCGAACGGCGCCGTTCTTCGCATCGATCCGCGCTCGGCCGAAGCGGCGCCGGTTCCGCTGCTCATGCCGCGTTCCGTCTGAGCGCCGCGCGCGCCGCCTCCGGCAGCCGCATGTTGTGGAGGCGGGGCGATCCATGCTAGCCCAGCCGCTTTCCACCGAAGCCTCGAGGAGCCCCGCGCCATGGCGGAAGACAAGATTGACGGCAACGCGGCCAACGGCTCGGGCGAAGCTGTCGCCGGCATGCCGCAGCTCTTGCTCAATGCCCAATATGTGAAGGATTTGTCCTTCGAGAATCCGCGCGCGCCGCAGAGCCTCATTCAGCCGAAGGCACAGCCGGAGGTGTCGATCGAGGTCGATGTCAAAGCGGGCAACCTCGCCCCCGATGTCTACGAGGTCACGCTGACGATCTCGGCCGAGGCGAAGGCGGCGGGAGAGTCGGTCTTCATCGTCGAGCTCGCCTATGCCGGGGTCGTCACCGTGAAGAATGCGACGCAGGACATGGTGACGGCGCTGATCCTGGTCGAGACGCCGCGCCTGCTCTTTCCCTTCGCGCGCGGCATCATCGCGACGGCGACGCGCGACGGGGGCTTCCCGCCGCTTCTCATCAACCCGATCGATTTCGCCGAGCTCCTCCGCCGCCGCCAAGCGCAAGGCCAGCAACCCGGCGCGACCGCGATCGCGTGATCTAGGCCTCGCCGGCGAGCCAGATCGGCTGCTTCAGCAGCGCCAGCATCGCCGCATGTGCGGCCGCCTCGTCGGCCGTCGCCGCATGCGGCCGGGCCGGGCGATGCACACGCACAATGTTGACGGCGCTGGCAAGCGCCGCGTCGACGGCGAGGTCGAGACCCGGCTGTCGGCCGCCGATCAGCTCGAGATAGACGGCGGCGAGCAATTCGCAATCGAGCGTGGCGCTGTGCTTCTCGCGAGCCGCCAGGTCGATGTTGAAGCGGCGGCAGAGCGCATCGAGGCTGGCCTGGGCACCGGGAAAGCGGCGGCGGGCGAGGACCAGCGTATCCTCGACGGCGCCGCGCAGCGGATCGCGGCCGAGGCGGCGCAGCTCCGCATTGACGAATTTCACGTCGAACTCGGCATTGTGGGCGACGATCCGGTCGCCGCCGAGGAAATCGAGGAGGTCGGGGGCGATCGCCGCGAAGACGGGGTGCTGCGCCAGGAACTCGGTCGAAAGCCCATGGACGGCGAAGGCGTCGTCGGGGATCTCGCGTTCCGGATTGACGTAGCGGTGGAACGACCGTCCGGTCGGCACGTGATTCAGGAGCTCGATGCAGGCGATCTCGACGATCCGGTGGCCATCCTCCGGATCGAGACCGGTTGTTTCAGTATCGAGCACGACCTCGCGCATTCCGCCCCCAGCGACGGCCTTTCCGGCGCCGCCCCGGCTTCGTCCCCCCTCGGTTGCCCGCGGCGCGGTCGCGCAGCACTCTGACGATCTCGGCCAGCCGACGCAAGCTCTGGTTTCGCCCGAGTCCCGTCGCGACGACGAAATCGGCGCGGCGGCGCTTTTCGGCATCCGGCATCTGCCGGCCGAGGATGGCGGCGAGTCGCTCCGGCGTCATTCCCGGCCGTGCCAGCACGCGCGCGCGCTGCAGGAAGGGCGGAGCGCTGACGACAAGCACCGCGTCGCAGCGGCGATCGCCCCCGGATTCGAAGAGGAGCGGGATATCGAGGACGGCGAGAGGCTGCCGCCGCGCCGCCGCCCGGCGCAAGAAGCGCTCCTCCTCGGCGCGCACCATGGGATGGAGAATGGCCTCCAGCCGCGTAAGCGCCGATGGATCGGCGAAGGCGCGGCGGGCGAGGGCGGCGCGATCGATGCCCGCCGGCCCCGCGGTTCCGGGGAAGGCCGCCGCGACCGCCGCCACCGCAGCGCCGCCCGGCCCCAACAGACGGTGTACGCTGGCATCGGCATCGTGCACCGGCACGCCGAGGCGGCGCAGCGCCGCCGCTGCCGTGCTCTTGCCCATGCCGATCGAGCCGGTCAGGCCGAGGACGATCACCGCTCGCTCATTCGCGTGCGAGACTTTCCATCACCGCCGCGCGCAGCGCCGGCGTCACGCTCGGGGCGACGCCGAACCAGGCGGCGAAGCCGGGCCGCGCCTGATGCAGCAGCATACCGAGGCCGTCGACGACTGGATTTCCGCGTCGCCGTGCCGCCGCGAGGAGCGGCGTCTCGAGCGGAGCGTAAACGATATCGGTGACGACGGCCTCCTGAGGCAAATCGTCTAGCGGCAAATCGAGCGCGGCTTCGCCGGTCATTCCCCGGTTCGTCGCATTGACGAGCAGCGCGGCCTCGCGCAGGGCCATGCCTCGCCGCTGCCAGACAATGGTTCGGATCGGACCGCCGATCTCCGTGGCCAAGGCCGCGGCGCGCGCCTCTGTCCGGTTGACGAGGCGGATCTCCGGCGCTCCGGCGTCGATGAGGGCAACGAGGATGGCGCGCGCCGCACCGCCGGCGCCGATGACGACGGCGGGACCGCGCCGACCCGTCCAGCCGGCAATGGCGCCGCGCAGATTCTCGATGAAACCGAAGCCGTCGGTGTTGCGTCCTTCGAGCATCCCCTCGGCGCCGACGAGGACGGTGTTGACGGCACCGATCCGCCGCGCGACCGGATCGACCCTATCCATCAGCCCAAGCGCCGCCTCCTTGTGCGGGATGGTCAGATTGCAGCCGGCAAAGCCGAGCACCGGGAGGGCGCGGAGAGCCGCGGCCAAATGCTCCGGGCGGACGCCCATCGGCACATACGCGCCGTCGATGCGGTGGTGCCGCAGCCAATAGCCATGGAGCGCCGGCGAGAGTGAATGGCCGATCGGCCAACCCATGACGCCCGCCTTTTTGGCATTGCCGGTCAGGGTCATCGCGTGACGACTCCGCGGCCGCGCAGGAACTCGAGCAAGGGCAGGAGGGGCAGGCCGAGAATCGAGAAGAAATCGCCATCGACTTCGGCGAAAAGCTGCACGCCCAGGCCTTCGAGCTGATAGGCGCCGACCGAGGCAAGAATCTCGTCGCCCGCGGCGGCGAGATAATCGGCAAGGAAATCATCGGTGAAAGCGCGCATGGTAAGGCGCGGGCAATCGACAAAGCGCCAGAGACGCGCGCCGTTTTCGACGACGCAGACCGCCGAGACCAGCTCGTGCCGGCAGCCACGCAGCGAGCGGAGCTGATCTGAAGCCGCGGCGCGGTCCGGGGGCTTGTCGAACCACGCACCGTTACAGACCAATATCTGGTCCGCGCCGATGACAAGAGCTCCCGGCCGCCGCCGCGAGACGCTCGTCGCCTTCGCCTCGGCCAAGGCGACGGCGCAGTCCGTGGCCTTGCTGCCTTCGGCGCGGAAGCTCGCCTTGATCTCGGTCTCGTCGATTGCCGCCGCCTCCGTTTCGAAGCAAAGACCGGCACGGCGCAGCAGTGCGGCGCGCGAGGCGCTTCCCGAGGCAAGAACGAGGAGCGGTGCGCCTTTGGTCATCAGCTCTCCTCGCCATGGCGGCGCGCGAGCAGCTTCAGGATGGTCGCCGCCGTCTCCTCGATCGAGCGTCGGGAGACATCGATCACCGGCCAGTGATTCTGCGCGAAGAGCCGCCGTGCCTGTGCGACTTCCTGACGCACGGCCTCGATATCCGTGTAATCGGTCGACTCGTCCTGGTGCAGCATGCTGAGGCGGTTGCGGCGCACCTGAATGAGCCGCTCGGGATCATTGGTCAGGCCGACGATGATGGGCCGCGTCGCCGTGAAGAGCTCGGGCGGCAGCGCCACGCCCGGGACGATCGGAACATTCGCCGCCTTGATGCCGCGATTGGCAAGATAGATGCAAGTCGGCGTCTTCGAGGTCCGCGACACGCCGACCAGCACGACATCGGCATCGTTGATGCCCCAGCTCGACTGCCCGTCATCGTGGTTGAGCGCGAAGGTCATGGCGTCGATGCGGGCGAAGTATTCATTGTCGAGCAGATGCTGGCGCCCGGGCAGGCCTCGGCTCTGACGACCGAGATGCGCGCCGAGGGCGCCGATCACCGGATCGAGGACCGGGATCGCCGGCACGCCCAGGCGGCGGCAGCCCTCCTGGAGCGGCGCGCGGAGCTGCTCATTGACGAGGGTGAAGAGGACGACGCCGGGATTGGCCTCCACCCCGGCAATGACGCGCTCGATCTGCGCCTTTGTCCGCACCATCGACCAGATATGCTCGATCGCCTCGGAATCCTCGAACTGGACGAGGCAGGCCCGCGCGACCGAATGCACCGTATCGCCGGTCGCGTCCGAAACGAGGTGGAGGTGGAATCGGGTCATCTGTCGCCGCGCCGTGGAATGCCCACAGAATGGCTGTGTGTCGAATGCGCGCGCTTGGGGATAACGGGCTCGCGCTCAGCGGTAACGGGCATTTCTCCCCGCCGCACCGTCGCAGGCCCGTTGCTCAAAAGAGGCCGGACAATCATATCCGCTCCTGCGCAAAGCTTGCACGGAACCGGCCGTTCATGCTTTTGCCCCCGCTTTTCCCGGCATTCCGGCTCTTCGCGAAATCGGCGCTGCCGCTGGTCTCTCGAGGCCTCACCCTAGCGTTACCCACGGCGCCCCACAATCGCGCGGCTATGCCGGGCGAGTCGCGGGATAAGTTCCGTGCCATCGGGAATCCTCGTCTTCCACAGCGCCAACACCCATCACTTTCTTTTCTTGAATCAAAAAAGAGGAATAGGGTGGCGCATCGAGGCTGTGCAAGATGGCGGCGCCCGTGCCGGATCGCAATCGAAGAAAGCCGCTCCTCCGCGTCCTTAGCGGCGAGAGAGTGACGCCGCCGCCGGTGTGGCTGATGCGGCAGGCGGGACGCTATCTGCCGGAATACCGGGCGCTCCGGGAGCAGGCGGCGTCGATGCTCGATCTCTGCCTCGCCCCGGATCTCGCCGTCGAAGCGACGCTGCAACCCATTCGCCGCTATGCCCTCGATGCAGCGATTCTCTTCTCGGACATTCTGGTCGTGCCGCATGCGCTGGGACAGCCCGTCGCCTTCCGCGAGGGAGAGGGACCCGTCCTGACGCCGCTGAGCTCTTCCGATCAGATCGCGGCCCTCGATCCGCGCCGGCTCGGCGAAGGCCTGGCGCCGGTTTACGAGACGGTTCGGCGCTTGGCCCAGCTGCTTCCCGCGGGAGTCGTGCTCATCGGCTTTGCCGGTGCCCCGTGGACCGTCGCCACCTATATGGTGGAAGGCGGGTCGAGCCGGGATTTCCAGCGCACGAAGCTGTGGGCCTATGGCGATCCGACGCGGTTCGGCGCCCTCATCGACCGGCTCGTCGAGGCGACGGCGGCGCATCTCCTTCACCAGATCGGCGCCGGGGCCGAGGCTGTCCAGCTTTTCGATAGCTGGGCGGGAGTGCTGCCAGAGAGCGAATTTCGGCAATGGGTGATCGAGCCGACGCGCCGCATTGTCGAGCTCGTGCGGGCACGCTATCCGGCGGTGCCGATCATCGGTTTTCCGCGCGGCGCCGGTGCGCTCTACGAGAGTTATTTAAGGGAAACGGGCGTCGACGCGGTGAGCCTCGACACTTCGGTGCCGTGGACGTTCGCGCGCGAGCGCCTGCAAACTGCGGGTCCGGTACAGGGCAATCTCGATCCGGTGCTGCTCGTCGCCGGGGGCGATGCGTTGCATCGCGCGACCGAGGCGATGCTGCGCGCTCTGAGCGCAGGTCCCTATATCGCTAATCTCGGCCACGGCGTCGTGCCGCAGACACCGCCGGAGCATGTCGCGCAATTCGTCGAGCTGGTGCGGCGTGGCTAGGGTCGCGGTCGTCCTCTTCAATCTCGGCGGTCCGGACGAGAGAGCGGCGGTGCAGCCCTTCCTCAGGAACCTCTTCAGCGATCCCGCGATCATCGCCTTGCCGCAGCCTTGGCGGCGGCTGCTGGCGATGCTCCTCGCCGCGCGGCGCGCGCCCGTCGCCCGCGCGATCTATGACAAGATCGGCGGGTCATCGCCGATCCTGGCGAATACCATGGCCCAGGCGCAGGCGCTCGAAGCGGTGCTCGGCGGCGACTATCGCTGCTTCGTCGCGATGCGCTATTGGCGGCCGCGGGCCGAGGAAACCGCCAAGGCAGTCGCGGCCTGGCGGCCCGACGCGATCGTGCTGATGCCGCTCTATCCGCAATTTTCGACGACGACGACGGCGTCCTCGCTCGCCGAATGGCAGAGCGCGGCGGCGCGCGCCGGCCTTGCCGTGCCCAGCACCACCCTCTGCTGCCATCCGGACGAGCCGGGCTTCATCGCCGCCCTCGCCGAGCGGTCGGAAGCAACGATGCGGAGGATTCCGTCCGGCACGCCGCTCCGCATCCTGTTTTCGGCGCACGGCCTGCCGAAGAGGATCGTGCGCGCGGGCGATCCCTATCAATGGCAGGTCGAAGCGACGGCAGCGGCTCTCCGCCGCCGCCTCGGGCTCGGCGCCGGCGAGGGCGTCGTCTGTTATCAGAGCCGCGTCGGGCCGCTCGAATGGCTGGGGCCGGCAACCGATGCGGAGATTCGCCGGGCCGCCGGCGAAGGCCTCGGCATCCTCGTCGTCCCGATCGTCTTCGTCTCGGAGCATTCCGAGACCCTGGTCGAGCTCGATATCGAGTACCGGCACCTCGCAGAGGCGGGCGGCGCGCGAGGCTATTGGCGGGCGCCGTGCGTCGGCACGCATCCGGCCTTCATCGCCGGATTGGCGCAACTCGTTCGCGCGGGCACCGAAAGCGGCCCTGGCATCTATTCGAGCGCGGGCGGGCGGATCTGCCCGGCCGGCTGGACGCGCTGCGCGCTCGGGGGCGCCCGGTGAGCTGGCTCATCCCGCTTTATCCATGGCTGAAGGCGCTCCACATCATCAGCGTCATCGCCTGGATGGCGGGGCTCCTCTATTTGCCTCGGCTCTTCGTCTATCATGCGGCGGAGCCGCCGGGCTCGGCGACGGCGCAGACCTTCAAGGTCATGGAAAGGCGGCTGCTGCGCGCGATCATGAATCCGGCGATGATCGGCGTCTTTCTCTTCGGCGGATTGCTCGCGGCGACGCCGGGGGTCGTCGATTGGGCGAGCGGCTGGATCTATGCGAAGCTCGGTCTCGTCGCCTTTCTGACAGCGTTGCACCATGCCTTCGGCCGCTGGCGCAAGGAGCTGGCCGAAGGACGCAATCGGCGCTCGCCGCGCTTCTATCGGATCGCCAACGAGCTGCCGACCCTGGCCATGGTCATCATTGTCATCCTGGTCGTGGCGAAGCCGTTTTGAACCCGCTGCGCGGAGCGTTTGCCCTTGAATCTCGTTTGACTCGCATCCAGCTTTTGGCTAAGGGTGTTACGGCCGCCCGTTCGGCCGCCCCGCACGTCTTCAAGAACAATCGATAGAGCGAACTCCGTTCGTCGGCCGCGCGCCGGCTTTTGCTCCGTCCGATTCCGGCTCGGTTCTGAATGAGCCTTTCTCCCCATCCCTCGCCACGACCCTTGCGATGAATCTCCAGGAACTGAAGAAGAAGTCACCGGCCGAGCTGCTCGGATTCGCCGAGGAGCTCCAGATCGAGAACGCGTCCTCGCTGAGGAAGCAGGACATGATGTTCGCGATCCTGAAGCAGCTTGCAGAGAACGATGTCCCGATCTATGGCGACGGCGTGCTCGAGATCCTGCAGGACGGCTTCGGCTTCCTGCGCTCGCCCGAGGCCAACTATCTTCCGGGGCCCGACGACATCTATGTGAGCCCGAGCCAGGTACGGCGCTTCGGACTCAGGACCGGCGACACCGTCGAGGGGCAGATCCGCTCGCCCAAGGATGGCGAGCGCTACTTCGCCCTGCTCAAGGTTAACGAGATCAATTTCGACGAGCCCGACAAGGTCCGCCACCGCATCAATTTCGACAATCTGACGCCGCTTTATCCCGACGAGAAGATCAACCTCGAGCTCGACGATCCGACGAAGAAGGACCTGACGACCCGCGTCATCGACCTCATCACGCCTTTGGGCAAGGGTCAGCGCGCTCTCATCGTCTCGCCGCCGCGCACCGGGAAGACGGTGATGCTGCAGAACATCGCCCATGCGCTCGCCGCCAACCACCCGGAAGTCTATCTCATCGTCCTCCTCATCGACGAGCGGCCGGAAGAGGTGACCGACATGGCGCGCTCGGTGAAGGGCGAGGTCATTTCCTCGACTTTCGACGAGCCGGCGGTGCGGCATGTCTCGGTCGCCGAGATGGTGATCGAGAAGGCCAAGCGCCTCGTCGAGCACAAGCGCGACGTGGTGATCCTGCTCGATTCGATCACGCGCCTCGCGCGCGCCTACAACACGGTCGTGCCGTCCTCCGGCAAGGTTTTGACCGGCGGCGTCGACGCCAATGCGCTGCAGCGGCCGAAGCGCTTCTTCGGGGCGGCGCGCAACATCGAGGAGGGTGGGTCGCTCACCATCATCGCGACGGCGCTCATCGATACCGGCTCGCGCATGGACGAGGTGATCTTCGAGGAGTTCAAGGGCACCGGCAATTCCGAGATCGTGCTCGATCGCAAGGTCGCCGACAAGCGTACCTTCCCCGCCCTCGACATCACGAAATCGGGCACGCGCAAGGAGGAGCTGCTGGTCGACAAGGGCGTCCTCGCCAAGATGTGGGTGCTGCGCCGCGTCCTCATGCCGATGGGTCCCAATGACGGGCTCGAATTCCTCATCGACAAGCTGAAGCAATCGAAGAACAACGCCGATTTCTTCGACGCGATGAACACCTGAGGCGCGGGCCGATGAAAATCCTCGTCCTCGGCGCGGGCGGCGTCGGCGGCTATTTCGGCGGCCGCCTGGCGGAGGCCGGCGCTTCGGTCACCTTCCTCGTCCGGCCGCGGCGCGCCGAGCAGCTGAAACGCGACGGCCTTGTCGTCCGCAGCCCGTTCGGCGACATCGTCCGGCCCGTGCCGCTGGCGCTCTCTGCGGCCGAGGGCGGCCCCTACGATCTCGTCCTCCTGACCTGCAAGGCCTACGACCTCGACGCGGCGATGGCGGCGATCGCACCCGCCGTCGAGCACGGCGCCGCCGTGCTGCCGCTCTTGAACGGCATGGCCCATCTCGACGCGCTCGACCGCCGCTTCGGCGCGGATCGGGTCATGGGCGGCCTGTGCTTCGTGGCGGCGACGCTGATGCCAGAAGGCGAGGTGCGGCAGCTCGGCGCCATGCTGAACGGCATCGTCTTCGGCGAACGCTCAGGCGAGATCTCGCCGCGCGCTGAGGCGCTGAAATCGGCTTTCGGCACGGCGCCGGTCGAAGCCCGGATCAGCACCGAGATCATTCGCGACATGTGGTCGAAATGGGTGCAGCTCGCCGCACTGGCCGGCCTCACCTGCCTCATGCGGGCGACGGTGGGCGACGCGAACGCGGCCGAGGAAGGCGGCGCCATCGGCCTCGAATTGCTCGAAGAGTGCCGGGCCGTCGCCGCGGCGCATGGCGCGGCGCCGGCGGAGACCGCGATCGCCGCGATGCGGGCGCGGCTGACGGACAAGGCATCGGCCTTGAGCGCCTCGATGCTGCGCGACATCGAACGCGGCGGCCCTGTCGAGGGCGAGCACGTCATCGGCGACCTCGTGCGCCGCGGCCGCGCGAAGAGCGTGCCGACGCCGCTCCTCCGCGTCGTTCTCGCCCATCTGCAGAGCTACGAGGCGCGGCGGCGCCGCGCCCCATAAGATCGCCTCAGCCCCTCTCTCCCCGACGGGGAGAAGGTTCCACAGGCGTGTGAGGCCGCTACACCGTGAAGACCGTGGAGCCCGTCGTCTTGCGCGCCTGCAGGTCGCGATGCGCCTGCGCCGCTTCTTTCAGCGGATAGGTCTGGTTGATCTCGATCTTGACGATTCCCTTGGCGACGACGTCGAAAAGGTCTTGGGCGGTCGCCAGCAGATCCTCGCGCTTGGCCGTATAAGTGCCGAGCGTCGGCCGCGTCACATAGAGCGACCCCTTGGGGGCGAGAATGCCGAGATCGACGGGGCCGATCGCGCCCGAGGATTGCCCGAAGCTGGCGAGGAGCCCGAGCGGCGCCAGGCAGTCGAGCGACTTCATGAAGGTGTCCTTGCCGACCGAATCATAGACGACGGGCACCTTCTTGCCGCCGGTGATCTCGGCGACGCGCGCCACGAAATCCTCGCGCGTATAGACGATCGGGTGATCGCAGCCATAGCGCTTGGCAAGCTGCGCCTTCTCCTCGCTGCCGACCGTGCCGATGACCGTGGCGCCGAGATGCTTCGCCCATTGGCAGACGATGAGACCGACGCCGCCCGCGGCGGCATGGATGAGAATGGTATCGCCGGCCTTGACGCGGTAGGTGCGACGGATGAGGTACTGCGCCGTCATGCCTTTCAGCATCATCGCCGCCGCCTGCTGATCGGAGACGCCCTGCGGGATGGGGACGAGGCGGTCGGCGGCGACGTTGCGCGCCTCGCAATAGGAGCCGAGCGGCCCGCCGCCATAGGCGACGCGATCGCCGACTTTGAGCCCGCTGACACTGGGTCCGACCTCCTCGACTACGCCGGCGCCCTCGCTGCCGATCGTCGTCGGCAGGGGCAGCGGGTAGAGGCCCGAGCGGTGATAGGTGTCGATGTAGTTGAGGCCGATTGCCGTGTGGCGGAGGCGGACCTCGCCCGGGCCGGGCTTGCCGAGCGAGACCTCTTCCCAGCTCAGCACTTCGGGGCCGCCGGTCTTGTGCATGCGAATGGCGTGCGTCATCGCGTTTTCTCCCGTGAACTGACGAAGCGGCGGATCAGCCGCCGAGATGCGCCTTGAAGAATTCGGCGCTGCGCCGGTTGGCCGTATCGGCCGCGGCCTTGTCGTAATGCTGGCCGCCGACCCGCGCGAAGGCGTGGTTCATGCCCGGATATGAGTGGATCGTGACGCGCGGGTTCCGGCCGAGCGCCGCCTTGATCTGCTGCTGCGCCCCCGGCGGGCAGTACTCGTCCTTCTCGGCGATGTGCAGCATCAGCGGCTTCGTGATCTTCGCGGCTTCGTCCAGCGCCTTTTCGATCGCGACGCCGTAATAGCCGATATTGCAATCGGCATCCGAGCGCGTCGCCATCAGATAGGCGAGCTTGCCGCCGAGACAGAAGCCGACCGTGCCGACTTTGCCGGTGCAGGCAGGCAGGCCGCGCAGATGCGCGAGGCTCGCCTTCAGATCGGCGACGCCCTTCGCCTCGTCGAAGCCCTTATAGAGCTCGAAGGCGCGCGCCCATTCGGCCTCGGTCTTGTCGGTGAGCTGGATGCCCGGCTGCTGGCGCCAGAAGAGGTCTGGGCAGAGCGCGACATAGCCTTGCGCGGCGAAGCCGTCGACGAGGTCGCGCATCACCTTGTTGACGCCGAAGATCTCCTGAATGACGAGGATGCCGGCGCCTGTTCCGCCGGCCGGCATCGCCGCGTAACCGGAAAAGCTGCCGCCATCGGCGGCTTTGATGGTCACTTCTGCCACGCCTCGCTCCCGCGAAATGGTTAAGAAAGCTTAACCATACCGGCGCGGCGGAGGCTTGTCACGACGCCTTGGCCAGGGGCAGCCGGAGGCTCGCGGCATCGGCGCAAGCGGCGCCTTCGAGCGCGAGGAGGCGGCGCTTTGTCGCCGGACCTTCGCCGCCGCTATAGCCGCCGATCTGCCGGTCGGCGGCGAGGATGCGGTGGCAGGGGACGATGATCGCGATCGGGTTCTTGCCGCAGGCGCCGCCGACGGCCCGCGGCGCGCCGTCGACCTCGTGCGCGATCTCGCCATAGGAGCGCGTCTCGCCATAGGGAATGCGCCGCATCGCCGCCCAGACCTTCTGGCAGAAGCGCGACCCCGTAAGCTGCAGCGGCAGATCGAACTCTCTGAGCCGGCCGGCGAAATAGGCGTCGAGCTGTCGCCGCGCCTCGCGCAGCAGCGGCGTCTCGTCCCCGCCCGCGGCGCCGCCCCAGCAGAGGCCGACAATGGCGCCGTCACGCTCCGTGAGGGTGAGGGGTCCGACCGGGCTCGGCAGGGTGAGGCTGGTCATGGCAGTCCTCCGCGGGAAGGGGCTAATTGTACGGTGACACGAACCGGAACGAAACAGAAACATTCAGCGCCGCCGCTGGAGATCCGCGGCGAGCGCCTCGGGATCGGCAAGCGGCAGCGAGCAGACCGGCCCCTCGCAGACATAAGCGGTGGCGCGCCCACCCGCCATCTCCTTACCGGCGGCCGGGTGATCCTCCGGCAGCGGCTCCTCGGGCGCAACCACGGACAGGATCTTGTTCGGCAGGCCGACGCCGTAGACGGCGCGGAGGAGGGCGGCGGTATCGGCCTCGCCGCGCCGGCCGCGGATTACGATCTGCAGCGGCCGCACGAGGAGCTCGGCGTTGTTGATGAAGGTCGCCAACGGAAAGATGTTGCGCTGCAGCTCGCCCGAGAAGGCGGCGACGATCGCCTCGGCGCGCTCGCGATAGGCGGTGCGCCCGGTGAGGTGGAAGAGACGCGCGAGGACGCCGATCATGGTGGCGTTGCCGGCCGGGACGGCGGCGTCATTCGCTGTCTTGGCGCGGAGGAGGAGGCCGGGCGTGTCGTCGGCCGCGGTGAAATAGCCGCCGCCCGCGGCGTCCCAGTAATAGCGGTCGAGCGTCGCGGTCCAGGTTTCGGCGGCCGCCAAGTACCTGTTATCGCCCGTCGCCTCGTGGAGCGCCAGCGCCGCCCGCGCGAGATTCGCGTAATCTTCGAGGATCGCCGGATGGCGGGCCCGACCGAGGCGCCAGCTATGGAAGAGGCGGTCTTCGGAGGCCGTCATGCGCTCGCGGATGAAGGCGAAGGCGTCGCTCGCCAGCCCCAGCCAATCCGGCCGCTCGAAGATTTGCGCGGCCTCGGCGAGGGCGGCGATCATCAGCCCGTTCCAATCGGCGAGCACCTTGTTGTCGAGGCCCGGCCGCACCCGCTCTTCGCGGGCGCGGAAGAGAAGGGCGCGGCAGGCGGCGAGCTCGTCCTCGGTCGCGGCGTCGGCCGGGGCGGGCGCGGCCGAGCGGTTGAGGATCGTCCGCCCCTCCCAATTCCCCGGCGGCGTCACATCGTAATAGCGCTTGAAGAGCGCGGCGCGGGATCCCAGAAGTGCATCGATCTCGGCCTCGGTCCAAACATAGAATTTGCCTTCCTCGTGCTCGCTATCGGCATCGAGGCTGCTGCAGAAGCCGCCCTCGGGCACCGTCATCTCGCGGGCGACCCAATCCACCGTCTCAGCAATGCGTTGCGCGTAAAGCGGGCTGCGCGTGTCCTGCCAGACGAGGGAGAGGAGGGAGACGAGCTCGGCATTGTCGTAGAGCATCTTCTCGAAATGCGGGACGAGCCAGCGCGCATCTGTCGCGTAGCGGGCAAAGCCGCCGCCGAGATGGTCGTAGATGCCGCCCTGGCACATGGCATCGAGAGTGCGGGTGACGGCATCGCGCAGCGGTGCGTGGCCGGTCCGCTTCCAGCCGCGCCACAGCAGCTCGAAGATGGCGGGCTGCGGAAATTTGGGCGCGCCGCCGATGCCGCCATGGACCGTGTCGACCTCGCGCAGGAGCCGCAGGGCGACCTGGTCGGCCGCTCCGGGAGGGATGCCCGATCCTCCTTGCGGCTGCGCCAGGCGCTCCAGCGCCGCGCGCAGTGTCGCGGCGTTGCCGGCGACTTTCGCGCGGTCGTTGCGGTAGGCGGCGGCAAGCGCCTCCAGCACTTGGCGGAAGGAGGGCCGGCCCCAGCGCGGCTCCGGCGGGAAATAGGTCCCGCCCCAGAAGGGCTCGCCCGCTGGCGTCAGGAACATGGTGAGCGGCCAGCCGCCTTGCTCGCCAAGGAGCGCGAGGGCGTGCTGGTAGAGCGCATCGAGATCGGGCCGCTCCTCGCGGTCGATCTTGATGTTGACGAAGTGCCGGTTCATGAGATCGGCGATGGCCGGATCTTCGAAGCTTTCATGCGCCATCACATGGCACCAATGACAGGCGGCATAGCCGATCGAAAGGAGGATCGGCTTGTCGGCGGCGACGGCGGCCGCCAGCGTCTCGGCGCTCCAGCCCTGCCAGTGGACGGGATTGTCCTTGTGCTGAAGGAGGTAGGGGCTGGTCTCCTCGCCAAGGCGGTTGCGGTCGAGATCCATGGCGCTCCTCGGATGCGGCGGCTGCGGCGCGTTGCGTTCGGGCGGTGCGCGACTATAGGCTCACCACGCCGTCGAGAGCCATGCCGTGCGCTTTATGAGGAAAACAGCGGCGCGCGGGCGATGTGCGGCGGCGCCGCGAAATTCAGCCGGCGAGCGCGGTCGTGGGCGAGGCAGGGTTGACCGATACGATCTTCGCGCCGGCGACGGCGCCAGGGCGAGCCGCCCTCGCGATCATCCGCGTGTCGGGCCCGGCCGCCGGCGAGGCGCTTCGTGCGCTCGCCGGCTCCGTGCCGCCGCCGCGGCGCGCGCGCCGGGCGCGCTTTCGCGACCCGCGCACGGGCGAACCCATCGATGACGGGCTCGCGCTCTTCTTTCCGGCGCCGGCCAGCGCCACCGGCGAGGATGTGGCGGAGCTCCACCTCCATGGCGGCCGCGCCGTGCTGGAAGCGGCGGCCTCGGCGCTCCTTGCCGTGCCGGGATTGCGCCTTGCCGAGCCGGGAGAGTTCACGCGCCGCGCCTTCGAGAACGGCAAGCTCGATTTGACGGCGGCGGAGGCCGTCGCCGATCTGGTGGCGGCGGAGACGGCGGCGCAGCGCCGCCAGTCGCTGGCTCAGCTCGAGGGAGCGCTCGGCCGGCTTTACGACGGCTGGCGCGGGCGACTGATGCGGGCGCTCGCGCATCTCGAAGCCGCGATCGATTTCCCCGAGGAGGATTTGCCGGCGGGCATCGACCGCGGCGTCCGCGCCGATGTCGAGGCGCTTGTCGCGGAAATCACTGCGCATCTCACCGATGAGCGCCGCGGCGAAATCCTGCGTGAGGGCGTCGAGATCGCCATCATCGGCCCGCCCAATGCGGGAAAATCGAGCCTTCTCAATGCGCTGGCGCGGCGGGACGTCGCCATCACCTCGGCCGTTGCCGGCACGACGCGCGACGTCATCGAGGTCCGCCTCGACCTCGCCGGCTACCCCGTCATCCTGGCCGACACGGCGGGGCTGCGGGCGGCTTCGGACGCGATCGAGGAGGAGGGGGTGCGCCGCGCTCGCCAGCGCGCCGCGCGCGCCGATCTGAAGCTCGTCGTCTTCGACGTGACGCGCCCCTCTGAGCTGGCCGCTCTGGGCGACGTGCTCGACGCGGCGACGATCCTCGTCGCCAACAAGGTCGATCTCGCCACAGCGGACGACATCGCGGCGCTTGCCGCGGAGGCAGCGCCGCTCTCGATCAAGACCGGGGAGGGGATGAGCGCGCTGCTCGATCGCCTGCAAGCGGCGGTGGCGCGCCGCATCGGCGACGGCAGCGGCCCGGCGCTGACGCGCGCCCGCCATCGCCGCGAACTCGAAGACTGCGCCGCCGCGCTGCGGCGGGCCCTCACCGCCGCGCTCCCCGAGCTCGCCGGCGAGGATCTGCGCCTCGCGCTCCGGTCCCTCGGCCGCATCACCGGCCGCGTCGATGTCGAGGACATCCTCGACGTCATCTTCCGCGATTTCTGCATCGGCAAGTGAGGGCGTGTTTCACGTGAAACATCCTCTACCGGAATCCTCACGCCCGCGGACGGAGGAGCGGGAGATTTCCGAGGCTCCTCTGCTTTGACACCGGCCGCTGCCGCTCATAGAGTGCGGCGCCATGCGGGAAGCGGAGCGTTACGACGTCGTCGTGATCGGCGGCGGGCATGCCGGCTGCGAGGCGGCCGCTGCGGCGGCGCGGCTCGGGGCGCGGGCGCTGCTTCTGACGCATCGCCTCGAGACGATCGGCGAGATGTCCTGCAACCCGGCGATCGGCGGCCTCGCGAAAGGTCACCTCGTGCGCGAGATCGACGCGCTCGACGGCATCATGGGCCGTGCGGCCGACCGCGCCGGCATCCAATTCCGCCTTTTGAACCGCAGCAAGGGGCCGGCCGTGCGCGGGCCGCGAGCGCAGGCCGACCGCGCCCTCTATCGCCGCGCCGTGCAGGACCTCCTCGCCGAGCAGCCCGGGCTCACGATCCGCGCCGGCGCCGCCGAGGACCTGGTCATCGCGAACGAGGCGGTTGCCGGCGTCACCCTCGCGGATGGCGCCCGCATTCGGGCGCCGCGAGTCGTCCTCACGACCGGCACCTTCCTCCGCGGCCTCATCCATATCGGCGAGCGGCGCGTGCCGGCGGGGCGCGTCGGCGAGGCGCCCGCGCTCGGCCTGTCGCGGAGCCTTGCCCGCCTCGGCTTCCGCCTTGGCCGCCTCAAGACAGGGACGCCGCCGCGCCTCGACGGCCGCACCATCGATTACGCGGGGCTCGAGCGCCAGCCCGGCGACGATCCGCCCGTGCCCTTCTCCTTCCTCACGCGTCGCATCACGACACCGCAGCGCCCGTGCCACATCACCGCCACGACGGCGGCGAGCCACGCGCTGATATCCGCCAACCTCCACCGCTCGCCCATCTATTCGGGGCAGATCGAGAGCGTCGGTCCGCGCTATTGCCCCTCGATCGAGGACAAGATCGTGCGCTTTGCCGAGCGCAGCCGGCATCAAATCTTCCTCGAACCCGAGGGGCTGGAGGACGACACCGTCTATCCGAACGGCATCTCGACCTCGCTTCCCGAAGAGGTGCAGGCGGAACTGCTCCGCACCATCCCCGGCCTCGAAAGGGCGCGCATGATCCGCCCCGGCTATGCGATCGAATACGATTTCGTCGACCCGCGCGAGCTCCATCCGACGCTGGAGACGAAGCGCCTGCCGGGGCTCTACCTCGCCGGGCAGATCAACGGCACGACCGGCTATGAGGAGGCGGCGGGGCAGGGGCTGATGGCCGGCCTCAATGCCGCATTGGCGGCAGCGGGCGGCGAGGGCGTCGTCCTGACGCGGGCCGATGCCTATATCGGCGTCCTCATCGACGATCTCGTGACGCGCGGCACGAGCGAGCCCTATCGCATGTTCACCTCGCGCGCCGAATACCGCCTGATGCTGCGCGCCGACAATGCCGATCAGCGGCTGACGCCGCTCGGCATGCGCCTCGGCTGCATCGGCGCCGAGCGGTCGGCGCAGTTCGCGGCGAAGCGCGAACGGCTCGAAAGCGGCCGGGCGCTCGTCGCCGGGCTCCGCCTCGGCCCCTCGGCGCTGCGCCGTCACGGCCTCGCCGTCAATGCCGACGGCGTGCCGCGCAGCGCCGCCGAGCTGCTGCGCTATCCCGAGATCGACCTCGCCCGCCTGCGCGCGATCTGGCCCGAGCTCGGCGACATCGCCGAGGATGTGGCCGAGCAGCTCGAAATCGACGCCCGCTACGCCGGCTATCTCGAGCGCCAGGAGGCGGATATCCGCTCCTTCCGGCGCGACGAGGCGCTGCGCCTGCCGGCCGATCTCGACTACGATGCGATCGGCAGCCTCTCCAACGAAATCCGCGACAAGCTGCGCCTCGCCCGGCCGGCGACGCTCGGCGCCGCGGCCCGCATCAGCGGCGTGACGCCGGCGGCGCTCGTCGCGCTCCTGAAGCACGTCCGGCGCGACCCGCAGCGAGCGCGGGCGTGAGGGGGCGGCTTCGGTTGGATCAAGGGGATGCGTCCTTCGCGACGCGTCCTTCGGACGCTCCTCAGGATGAGGGAAGACTTTACTGCCATTCGCAGTCAGTTGGATCAAAGGGCGCGTCCTTCGGACGCTCCTCAGGATGAGGTCCATCAGGTCTGCCATGTCACCTATGTTCCTCATCCTGAGGAGGCCGCGAAGCGGCCGTCTCGAAGGACGCGCCATGCTGCTGCAAGACTCGAGATGATCCCACCGCTGACGCCGGAGCAATTCGCGCGGCAGGCCGGTGTTTCACGTGAAACGTTGGCGCGGCTCGAGGCCTATGTCGGGCTGCTGCGATCCTGGAACCGCCGCATCAATCTCGTCGGGCCGCGGACGCTGGGCGATGTCTGGCGGCGGCACATTCTCGATTCGGCGCAGCTCCTGCGCCATCTGCCGGCGCGGTGCGGCACCGTCCTCGATCTCGGCAGCGGCGCCGGGCTGCCGGGGCTCGTCCTCGCCATTCTCGGTGCGCCCGGGATGCATCTCGTCGAATCGGATGCGCGCAAATGCGCGTTTCTGCGCGAGGCCGCGCGCATCGCCGCGGCGCCTGTCACGATTCATGCGACGCGCATCGAGACGGTGCCGGCCTTTCCAGCCGATGTCATCACGGCGCGGGCCTTGGCGCCGCTCTCGACCCTACTAGATCATGCGGAGCAATTCGTTACGACCCACAGCATTTTGCTATTCCTGAAAGGCGAGGGAGTTCAGGAGGAATTGACCGCAGCGCGCAAAGCATGGAAGATGGAGGCGGCGGTGCTGCCCTCTCTCTCCGATCCTTCGGGGGCCATCCTGCGGCTCGAAAAGGTGACCCGTGCCGGCGATCGCGGCGAAGATTGACCCTCCGGCGGCCGCTGCCGCCGCGGTCGCGCGCGTCCTCGCGATTGTCAACCAGAAGGGCGGGGTGGGGAAGACGACGACCGCGGTCAACCTCGCCACCGCCCTCGCCGCCGTCGGCAAGCGCGTTCTTCTCGTCGATTTCGACCCACAGGGAAACGCCAGCACCGGGCTCGGCCTCACGCGCCAGGCGCGCCGCGTCACCAGCTACGACGTGCTCATGGAAGAGCGGCCGATCGGCGAGGCGACGGTCGAGACCGCGATTCCCGGCCTTGCCATCGTCCCCGCCTCGGTCGATCTCTCGGGCGCCGAGATCGAGCTCGTCGATGTCCCGCGGCGCGAGTTCCGCCTGCGCAACGCCCTCGCCGGGGCGCTCACCCTCTACGACTACGTGCTGATCGACTGCCCGCCTTCGCTGGGACTGCTGACGCTGAACGCGCTCATCGCCGCCCATGCCGTGCTCGTCCCGTTGCAATGCGAGTTCTACGCCCTCGAAGGTCTGAGCCACCTCGTCCGCACCGTCGACCGCGTGCGCCGCGCCTTCAACCCGACGCTCGACATCCAGGGGGTCGTCCTCACCATGTTCGACCGGCGCAACAACCTCTCCGACCTCGTTGCCGCCGATGTCCGCGTCCATTTCGGCGCCAAGGTCTACAACACGGTCATTCCGCGCAACGTCCGCATCTCCGAGGCGCCCTCGCACGGCAAGCCGGTCCTCCTCTACGATGTCCGCTGCCCCGGGGCGCAGGCCTATATTCACCTGGCGAGCGAGGTGCTGCGGCGCGAGCAGGGATCGCGCGCGTGAAGGAGGCGAGCCTTGAGCGGGATCTTGCGGTGAGCGAGGAGGGACGCCGGCGCAATCTCGGCCGCGGCCTCTCGGCCCTGTTCGGCGAAGAGAGCGAGGATTACGCAGCGCTCGACCGCCTGCGCCAGGCGAAGACGGTGCCGATCGATTTCGTGCGGCCCGGCCGCTTCCAGCCGCGCCAGCGCTTCGACGAGGAGGCGCTGCAGGCGCTCGCCCAGTCGATCCGCGAGAAGGGCGTGCTGCAGCCGCTTCTCGTGCGGCGCCATCCGGAGGCGGCGAACGCCTACGAGATCATCGCCGGCGAGCGGCGCTGGCGCGCGGCGCAGATGGCACAGCTCCACGAAATCCCGGTCGTCATCCGCGAATTCGAGGACCGCGAAGCGCTCGAAATCGCCCTCGTCGAGAACATCCAGCGCCAGGATCTGAGCCCGCTCGAGGAAGCCGAGGGCTACCGCCGGCTCATGGAGGAGTTCGGCCACACGCAGGAGCGCCTCGCCGAGGCCGTCGGCAAGAGCCGCAGCCATGTCGCCAACATGATGCGCCTCCTCGGCCTGCCTGATACAGTGAAGGAGCTGCTCGCCGCCGGCACGCTCAGCGCCGGGCATGCCCGCGCCCTCCTCAACGCCGCCGATCCGGCGGCGCTCGCGGCCGAGGTCGTGCGGCGCGGCCTCAATGTGCGTGCGACGGAGAAGCTGGCGCAGGCGGCGCGCGGGCAGGGCTCGGCGCCGGCGCCGAAGCCGCCGAAGGACGCCGACACGGCGGCGCTCGAACGCGACCTCGCCAATCTCCTCGGCCTGCGGGTGACGGTGAATTTCGCCGGGCGCGGCGGCTCCCTCACCATCCACTACCGCACCCTCGAGCAGCTCGACGACGTCCTCCGCCGCCTCCACCAGATCCCGCCAAGCCGCTGAAGCGGCTCCGTGTTGTGGCCGTCAACCGATTTTGAAGGTGGGATCGGCGGTGTGCGTCCTTCGAGACGCGGCCTGACGGCCGCTCCTCAGGATGAGGTCTTTTCTTTCTGCCAGACCCGTTCAGTCCTCATCCTGAGGAGCCCACGAAGTGGGCGTCGCGAAGGACGCACCATGCCCTTGAAAGCGCTCACGCGGCGCGCTTGGCGGCGCGGGCCAAGGCGAAGAGGGCGTCGCCGAGGACCGCCTCTTGCGGCAGGATCGCGCGTTTGCAGTCGAGCTCGGCCCGCATGAGCGTGTCGAGCGCCGCGGCGGCGCGGCGCGGCGGCCAGAGCGCGAGCTGCGCCTTGAAGCGGTCGCGCAATTTGAAGAAGACGGGCGGGCGGAGCGCGCGGAGCGCCTCCTCGGGCGCCATGCCGGCGGCGACGCGGCCGGAGGCGAGATGCAAGCGCTGGAAGTGGCGCATCAAGGCGCGAATGAGGCCGATCGGCGATTGCCCTTCCTGGAGGCAGCGCGCCAGCGCCGTGTCGAGCTTCGCCGCGTCGCCCTCCGCCGCGGCATAGGCGAGCTCCTCGACGGAGAGCGCGGTGCTGTCGCCGATGCAGGCGACGGCGTCGGCGAGCTCGACGCGGCCGCCATCGCCGGCATAGAGGGCGAGCTTTTCGAGCTCGGACCGGGTGACGAGGCGGTCATTGCCGAGATGGGCGACGAGGTAGGACAGCGCGTCGCCGGCGATACCGATGCGATGCCGGCCGAGCGTCTCGCGGACGACATCGGCGAGGTCGCGCCCGGCATCGGCGTAGCAGCCGATGACAGCGATGTCGGCCGCGCCCTCGCAGAGCTTGCGGAGGCTCGACCGCGCCGGCAAATCGCCGGCTTCGATGACGAGGAAGGAATCGCCGCGCGGCCCGGCCAGCGCCTGGGAAAGGAGCGCCGTCACGCCGTCGCCGGCGCCGCGCAGGCGCACGACGCGGCGGCCGCCGATGAGGCTCATCGCGGCGAGCTCGTCGGCAAGGCGCGCCGGATCGGCGGCCAGCGCCGCCGCGCCGAGCTCGCCGATGCGGAAGGGGTCCTTGAGATCGGGACAGACCGCCGCGGTGAGCGCGTCGGCGCGCTCGCGGACGAGCCCGCCATCGGGGCCGTAGAGGAGAGCGGCGCGGAATTCCGGCGGCGGGCTGCGCAGGAATGCGGCGAGACGGGCCGGCGGCAGCTTCACGCGATCATATCAGGGCTGAGAGGCGGCCTCGCGCCGCAAGTAAAGGACGAGCTGCGTGCGGATCTGCTCGCTGATCTCATGCGCCGCCAATTGCTGCGCGTTCTGGCCGGCGACAATCGTCGCATATTCGTTGTCGCCGACATCGTAGGAGGTGTTGAAGCGCGCGACGCCGGTGAAGACGTCGCTCCCCTTGGCGAGATCGGCAAGATGATAGGCGGCGCTGACGTTATAGAGCTGGCGCGAGGCGGTCCCGTCCTGGCGAAGGGCGAAATCCGAGACCTGCGATTGCAGGACGACGCGCAGGCGATAGCGGTATTCGACGCGTGCACCCGTCGGGTTGAAGCTGTCGCGCAGCGAGTTCGCGGTGAGCTGGCCGATGCGCTCGGGTATGGGATCGACGCGGATGGCGGCGAGATCGCGGTTGAACTCGTGCGCGGGCCCCTCGCCGTAAAGCGGATGAAAGCCGCAGGCGGCGAGCGCGCCGCAGGCGGCGAGGAGCGCGGCGCGCCGGGCGAGCCGCGCCGCGCGCGCCGAGAGAGGCTCAGGCGACGACATTGACGATCCGGTTGGGGACGACGATCACCTTGCGCGGCCGCTTGCCGTCGAGGCTGCGCTGCACGGCGGGGAGGGCGAGCGCCGCCGCCTCAACGGCCGGGCCCTCGGCGTCGCGCGCCATGCTCAAGGTGGCGCGCAGCTTGCCGTTGACCTGGACGCCGAGCGTCACGCTGTCCTCGACGACGAGAGCCGGATCGGCCTTCGGCCAGGGCTGATCGACGAGGAGGCTCGCATGGCCGAGGCGCTGCCACAGCTCCTCGGCGAGATGCGGCATCATCGGGCCGAAGAGCTGCACGGCCGTCTCGCAGCCTTCGCGCAGCACGGCGGCGGTGCCGGGCTCCGCCTCGGTCAGCTCTTCGAGCTGGTTCGTCAGGGCGCGGATATGGGCGACGGCGCGGTTGAAGCGGAACGTCTCGATGTCTTCGCTCACCAGCGCGATCGTCCGGTGGATGGCGTGGCGCGCGGCCCGCGCCGCATCGCCGAGCGCCGCCGGCACCCTGGTGCCCGGCGGCGGCAAGGCGAGCGGCGGCTCCGTCACGAGGCGCCACAGGCGATTGACGTAGCGCCAGGTGCCCTCGATGCCGGCATCCGTCCATTCGAGGTCGCGCTCCGGCGGGCTGTCGGAGAGGAGATAAAGCCGCGCCGTGTCGGCGCCGAAGGCGTCGACGATGCCGTCGAGGCTGACGACGTTCTTGCGCGACTTGCTCATCTTCTCGAGGCGCCCGACGGAAACCGGTCGGCCGGCGCGGTCGAGGACGCGGCCATCGGCCTCGATCTTCACCTCTTCGGGGAAGAGCCAATTGCCTTCGGCATCCTGATAGGTCTGGTGGCAAACCATGCCTTGCGTGAAGAGGCCGGCGAAGGGCTCGTCGAGCTCGAGATAACCGCATTGCCGCAAGGCCCGCATGAAGAAGCGGGAGTAGAGGAGGTGGAGGACGGCATGCTCGACGCCGCCGATATACTGGTCGACGGGGAGCCAGTAATCGACCTCGCCGCGGGTGAAGGCCTTGTCGGCGCGCGGCGAGCAGAAGCGGGCGAAATACCAGGAGGATTCGAAGAAGGTGTCGAGCGTGTCCGTCTCGCGCTCGGCCTTGCCGCCGCAGCGCGGGCAGGCGACATGCTTCCAGCTCGGATGGTGGGCCAGCGGATTGCCGGGCCGGTCGAAGCTGACATCGGCGGGCAGCGTCACCGGGAGCTGATCCTCGGGCACCGGCACGATGCCGCAGGCGGGGCAATGAATGACCGGGATGGGGCAACCCCAATAGCGCTGGCGCGAGACGCCCCAATCGCGCAGGCGATAGACGGTCGTCCGCTCGCCCTTGCCGAGCGCTTCCAGCCTTTCGCCGACGCGCCGCTTCGCCGCGGCGACGTCGAGGCCGTCGAGGAAATCCGAATTGATGAGCGTGCCGTCGCCCGTATACGCGGTGTCGGCGATCGCGAAGCCGGCGCGGTCCTCGCCCGGCGGGAGGACGACGGGGAGGACGTCGAGGCCGTATTTGCGCGCGAAATCCAAGTCGCGCTGGTCGTGCGCCGGGCAGCCGAAGATGGCGCCGGTGCCGTATTCCATCAGCACGAAATTCGCGATGTAGACCGGCAGCTTCCAATCGGGGTCGAAGGGATGGACCGCGGCGAGGCCGGTCTTGAAGCCTTTCTTCTCGGCCGTCTCGATCGCCGCCTCGCTCGTGCCCATGCGGTGGCATTCGGCGATGAAGGCGGCGATGCGGGCATCCGTCTTCGCCAGCTCCTGCGACAGCGGATGGTCGGGCGAGAGGGCGCAGAAGGAGGCGCCGAAAAGCGTGTCGGGGCGCGTCGTGTAGATTTCGAGGCGCTCGCCGCTCGCGCCGGGCGCGCCTTCGATCGAAAAGAAGACGCGCGCGCCTTCCGAGCGGCCGATCCACTTCTCCTGCATGACCCGCACCGGCTCCGGCCAGCGGCCCAGCCGCTCCAGCGCCTCGCGCAGATCGTCCGCATATTGCGTGATCTTGAGGAACCATTGCGAGAGCTTGCGCTTCTCGACGAGGGCACCGGTGCGCCAGCCGCGCCCGTCGACGACCTGCTCGTTGGCCAGCACGGTCTGGTCGACGGGGTCCCAATTGACCCAGGACTCTTTGCGGTAGGCGAGGCCCGCCGCGAGGAAGTCGAGGAACATCTTCTGCTCGTGCCGGTAATATTCCGGATGGCAGGTCGCGATCTCGCGGTCCCAGTCATAGGACAGCCCCATGCGGCGGAGCTGCGCGCCCATGACGGCGATGTTGTCATAGGTCCAGTCGGCGGGATGGACATGACTCGCGATGGCCGCGTTCTCCGCCGGCAGGCCGAAGGCGTCCCAGCCCATGGGATGGAGCACGTTGTAGCCGAGCGCCCGCTTGTGGCGCGCCACCACGTCGCCCATCGTGTAGTTGCGGACATGGCCGACATGGAGCTTGCCCGAGGGGTAGGGAAACATTTCGAGCACGTAGTATTTGGGCCGCGCCGGATCGGCTTCGACGTTGAAGCAGCGCCGCTCGCGCCAGATCTTCTGCCACTTCGCTTCGGTTTCTTTGAAATTGTAGCGCGCCATCGCGCCGTCCTTGTCCGCTGAGTCGAAAACGCAATCGAAAACGGCGCGCCCGGGCCGGCGCGCAGTCGGCGACCATCTCTAATCGCTCGGAAGGCGCTCCCGCAAGAGCGGCGATGCGCCGCAAGCCTCTATTGGGCGGAGGCGGTGCTGACGCGGAGCTGGCGAGCGCGCACCAGGATCGCGTTCTCGAGATTGGTCTGCGTCGTCGGATCGACCGTCTCGTCGACCCAGCCGCCGCCGGCCGAGCGCGTCTGGCGGAAGACCGCCGCGCGCACGCCATCGGCGCGGAGCTGGCGGTCGAGAATGAAGATGTTGATCTTGAAGCGCTCGTTCGGCGTCTCCGGCGGCGAATACCAATCGGTGATGATGACGCCGCCGAAGGGATCGGCCGAGGCGAGCGGCATGAAGGAGAGGGTGTCGAGCGTCGCCCGCCAGAGGAAGGAATTGACGCCGATGCCGCCGCCTTGCTCGACGGGCGGCTTGCCGCCGCCGAAGATGTTGAGCCCGCCGCCGCCGAAGATCGAGCCGTTCTGCTGGACATCGACCTCGGGGTCGATCTTGGGGTTCTTGGTGACGACCGTCGGCCCGACCTGGTCGCAGCCGGCCAGAGCGAGCAGGGCAATCAACGGCAGCGCCGCGAATCGCAATATCATGGTGAGCTCCCCGACGGTGCTTTCAAAACCGTGATAATCCAACTCGTTCGCGGAGGGTAGACCTTTTCGCGGCAGGTGCACGCGCAAGTTGCCGCGGCCTTGCGCCTTACACCGGCCGCCTGGCGCCGCGGGCGCCGAGCCGCGCCTCGATCGCGTCCCAGACGCGCGTCTCGAGCTTGACGCCGTCGAGGCGGTTGATCTCCTGGATGCCGGTCGGCGAGGTGACGTTGATCTCGGTCAGATAGTCGCCGATGACGTCGATGCCGACGAAAAGCAGGCCCTGCTCGCGCAAGGTCGGGCCGATGGCGGCGCAGATCTCGCGCTCGCGCGCCGTCAGCTCGGTCTTCTCGGCGCGGCCGCCGACATGCAGATTGGCGCGCGCCTCGCCCTTGGGCGGCACGCGCAGGACGCCGCCCACGGCCTCGCCGTCGACGAGGATGATGCGCTTGTCGCCGGCGCGCACCTCGGGGAGATAGCGCTGGACGATGAGCGGCTCGCGGTAGAGCAGCGTGAACATTTCGAGGAGAGAGTTGAGGTTCTCATCGTCGGGCCGGATGCGGAAGACGCCGGTGCCGCCATTGCCGAAGAGCGGCTTCAGGATGATGTCGCCATGCTCCTCGCGGAAGGAGAGGATCTCGGCGCGGTCGCTGGTGATGAGCGTCGGCGGCATCAGCCCGTGAAAGCGGGTCACGAACAGCTTCTCGGGCGCGTTGCGCACGCTCACCGGGTCGTTGACGACGAGGGTCGCCGGATGGACGTGCTCGAGGAGGTGCGTCGCCGTGATGTAGGCGAGATCGAAGGGCGGATCCTGGCGCATCAGGATGACGTCCATCGCCGCCAGATCCAGCATCTGGAAGGGGCCGAGCTTGTGGTGGCGCCCGTGCTCGCGCCGCACTTCGAGGCGCCGGCCGCGGGCCTTGAGGCGGCCGTCGCGCAGCGTCAGATGGGCGGGCAGGTAGTGATAGAGCGCGTGGCCGCGCGCCTGCGCCTCGAGCGCCAGCACGAAGCTCGAATCGGCATCGATGTTCACCGTCTCGATCGGATCCATCTGGATCGCCACCGCGAGTCCCATGGGGCTTCCCTCTGTTCCCGGGCTGTGGGCGCCGCCCTTCAATTGAGGCGCGTCTTGAATTGCTGCAACAGCCGCGCCGCCTGGTGGCGCGCCGCCGGCGCCGCTTCGCGGGCGAGAAACTCCTCGAGCGCGGCGATGGCGGCGCGGTAATTGCCGAGATGCGCGCGGAGCAGCGCCGCCTCGCGCCAGAGCGCGGCGTGGTCGGGTGCGAAGAGCAGCATGCCGTCGAGAATCGCGAGCGCCTTCGCGATCTGGCGGCTCTGAATGAGGCGTAGCTTGATGTTGTTCTGGAGGCGCAGCAGCACCTCGCGGTCGGCGACGGGGGCGTAGTGCTGCGGCGTCAGCTCGGCCTCGGCGCCGCTCATCGCCTTCAAGAGCTCGCGCAGATCGGCGGCGGCGCAGAGGCGCCCGCGATGGAAGGGGTCTAGGATGGCGCGCTCGCCGAAGCCCGAGAGCTGCAGCAGGAAATGCCCGGGAAAGGCGATGCCGCAAATCTCCCAGCCCTGTGCGCGCGCGCCATGCATGTAGAGGATGCCGAGCGCCACGGGGAGGCCCTTGCGGCGGTCGATGACGCGCATGAGGTTGGCGTTCTGCAGATCGTCGTAATTCGTCTCGTCGCCGTCATAGCCGTATCTCTCGTGAAGAACGGCGTTGAGCGCGGCGGCGCGCCCCGCGAGACCGCGCGCGTCCCGCGCCGCATCGGCGATCTCCGCGGCGAGCGCGCGCAGATGGCGGCGGTAGCGGTCGAGGGCGACGCGCGGCCGGTCGGCGGCGGCGAGCGCCAAGGCCGCCTCGGCGATGGCGACGGGCGCATCGCCCGCCGCCGCGATCGCGCGCAGCAGCGCCTGACGCCCGGCCTCGCCGGCGAGCGCGTCCGCTTCTGTCGCGCCCGCGCCGCTCATTGCAGCGGCTTCACCTCGATGGGCGCGTTGGGGCTGCCGCCCTGGAGCGGCGTCGGCGCGCTCGTCGCCGGCGCCGGCGCCGCCGGTGCTGGCGCGGCCTGCACGACGGGCGGCGGCGCGCTCGCCGGCGCGGGTTGCGCCGGGGCGGGCGCCGCGTCGGCGGCGGCCGGCGCGCCCGGCCGCACCTTCACATAGGAGACGACGCGCTTCACATTCGGAATGTTGCGCGCGTAATCGGTGACGCGGTCGAGCTCGCCCTGCGTGCGGGCGGAGCCGCTCAGATAGACGATGCCGTTGACGACGTCGATATTGTAGTTGGTCGAGCGCACCTGGCTGTCGAAGAGGATGGCGCTGCGCAGGCGCGTCGTGATCAGCTCGTCGCGCGCCGCGTCGGCGAGGCTCGACTTGTCGGCGAGCTGGATCTCGCTGTCGACCTCCTTGACGCCGTTGACCTGCCAGGCGAGGCGCACGGCTTCGGCCTTCCATTCGGGATTGCTGACGGCGCCGGTGATGAGGACGCGGCCGTCGGTGACCGAGAGCGAAAGCTGCCCGTACATGTCGCTGTTGTATTTGAGCCAGAGATCGTTGATCTGCGCGCGGATCCCGGCATCCGAGATCTGCGTGCCGACGCCGCGCTCCTGCCCGGCGACATAGGCGCCCGATCCGGCGGCGCCGGCGACGACGACCGGAACGCAGGCCGGCAGCGCGAGGAGGCCGAGCAGCGCCGCGGCGGCGGCAAGGGGCGGCATCGGCCGGAAGGCGTTGAACACGTGCTGATCCTCCATGTGACAGGCGCGGCTCGCCCGCGCGCGCATTTTGTTGCAGCGCGGGCGCGCCGCCAAGTGTCCGTTGCAAGCCGCGCCCGTCATTCGCCGAGGCGCCAGGCATTCGCGAGGTGGCGCGGCCAGCGGCGCGGCGCCACCAGCATCACGTCGAAGCGCAAGGTCAGCGCCGCGAGGCGCGGCTCGCCGGCGAGAAAATGCTCGAAGGCGCGCGCGACGCGGCGGCGCTGGCGCGCGCCCACCGCCTCGCCCGCCTCGGCGAGGCTGTCGCGCGCCTTCACCTCGATCGCGGCGACGACGCGGCCGCGCCGCGCGATGATGTCGACCTCGCCGACCGGCACGCGGTAGTCGCGCGCGAGCACGCGCCAGCCGCGCAGGCGCAGATGCCAGATGCAGAGCGTCTCCGCCGCGCGCCCGCGCCGCCAGGCGCGGCGGCGCCGCTCCGCCCCCTCGCCCGGCCTGCGCGGCGTCATCGCTTGTCGCCGAGAAGGGCGAGGGCGCGGCGATAAACCTCGCGCCGCGGCAGGCCGGTCTCGGCGGCGACGGCGGCGGCGGCGTCGCGCAGGCTCGCCGCGGCGAGCGCCGCGCGCAGCCGCGCCTCGAGATCGGCGCCGGGCGCGGCGCGCGCCGCGGCCGTCTCGCGCTCGGGCGGCGCGACGACGACAACGATCTCGCCTTTCGCGGCCGCGCCGGCGTAATGGGCGGCGAGGCTCGCGAGATCGGCGCGCCGCACCTCTTCGTGGCGCTTCGTCAGCTCGCGCGCGACCGCGGCCGGGCGCGGCCCGAGCACCGCCGCCATGTCGGCGAGGCTGGCGGCCAGGCGATGCGGCGATTCGAAGAGAATGAGCGTCGCCGGTACCGCGGCGAGCTCGGCGAGCGCCTGCCGCCGCGCCGCGGCGCGGGCGGGCAGAAAGCCGGCGAAGAGGAAGCGGTCGGCGGGGAGGCCCGAGAGGGCGAGCGCGGCGATGGGCGCGGCGGGGCCGGGCGCGAGGCTGACGGGCAGCCCCGCGGCGATCGCCGCGCGCACGAGCTTGTAGCCGGGATCGGAGACGAGCGGCGTGCCCGCATCGGAGACGAGCGCCACCGTGGCGCCGCCGCGCAGGCGCTCCAGGATGCGCGGGCGCATGCGCTCGGCATTGTGGTCGTTATAGGCGATGCGGCGCGTCGCGATGCCGTAGCGCGCCGCGAGCTTGCCGGTGACGCGCGTGTCCTCGCAGAGGAGGAGGTCGGCGCGGCGCAGGATTTCGAGAGCGCGCAAGGTGATGTCGGCGAGGTTGCCGATCGGCGTCGCGACGAGATGGAGGCCCGGCGGCACGGTGATCGGCGCCGCCGCTCCGTCGCCCGCGCGATCCGACGGATCGGCGGCGGCCGGCGACGGTTTACTTGCGTCCGGGCCGCGGCTAGGCTCGCCCTGCCGTTCGCCCTCGCTGATGCCGGAGGTCACGCGTGCTCCGCCCGTCTTCCTGCCGCTTCGCGCGCCGGCCGTCGTCCTGGCTGGCGGCGGCGCTCCTCGTGCTCGCCGCGACGCTGGGCGGCTGCACCGGGACGAGGGTAGCGGCTCCGCCGGCGCCGCCGCAAGCGACGAGCGCCCTGCCGCCGGCCGAGGCGCCGCCGCAGGCGATCGCGCTCGGCGCCCCGGCGACGCCCGCGCTTCCCGGCGCCAAGGTGGCGGTGGCGCTGCTGCTGCCGCTCTCGGGGCCGACGGCGGGGCTGGGCCGCGCCATGCTCGATGCGGCGGAGATGGCGCTCTTCGACGTCGGCGACGACAATTTCCTGCTGCTGCCGCGCGACACGCAGGGTACGGCGGAAGGCGCGGCGCGCGCCGCCGAATCGGTGCTGGCACAGGGCGCGCGGCTTATCCTGGGTCCGCTCCTCGCCGGCGAGGTCGCGGCGGTGAAGCCGATCGCGCGGCAGGCGAATGTCAACATGATCGCCTTCTCGACCGACGAGACGCTGGCCGGCGACGGCACCTACCTTTTGGGATTCCCGCCGCGGCAGAATGTGGAGCGCATCACCGCCTTCGCGCATCAGAAGGGCGTCAACCGCTTCGCCGCGCTCGCCCCGGAGACGCCCTATGGCCAGCTCGTCGTCAACGAGCTCCGCGCCGCCGCGGCGCGGAACGGATCGAGCGTCGATCATGTCGAGTTCTACGACCCCGCCGCGACCGACATCCGGCCCGTGGTCCGGCAGCTCGCCAGCTTCGACGGGCGCGCGGCGGCGCTGGCGCGCGAGCGCAAGCAGCTCGAAGCCGCCAATGACGAGGCCTCGAAGCTCGCCCTCGCGCGCCTCGCCAGCGCCGAGACCGCCGGCGATCTCGGCTTCGACGCCGTGCTCCTGCCGGAAGGCGGCGCCAAGCTGAAGCAGGTGGCGGCGCTCCTGCCGTATTTCGACATCGACCCCGGCAAGATCCACATTCTCGGCACCGGACTCTGGGACGAGCCCGGGCTCGGCACGGAGCCGGCGCTCGTCGGCGGCTGGTTCGCCGCCCCCTCGCCCGCCGCGCGCGCCGATTTCGCCAAGCGCTTTCAGCAGCTCTACAAGCAGCCGCCGGTGCGGCTCGCCAGCCTCGGCTACGATGCGGTGGCGCTGGCGGCGGTGCTGGCCAAGAAGCCCGGCGGCAGCGGCTTCACCGCGCAGGCGCTGACCGACCCCAGCGGCTTTGCCGGGGTCGACGGCATCTTCCGCTTCCGTCCCGACGGCCGCGCCGACCGCGGCCTCGCCGTGCTCCAGGTCGAGCGCAACGGCACCAGCGTCGTGAGCCCGGCGCCGGAAACCTTCGAGGGACAGCCGGCGTCGTGAACCTCTAAGCCGAAAGCGCCTATTCCGGCGTCCGGCACAGGAACTCCACCGGAACGAGGCGCCCTTCGGCGAGGCCTCGTCCGGTATTGGCCGCCATCTCGGCCGCGGCATCGCCGTGGATGAGCCGGACCGCGCGGTGCGGCGGCTGCTCGCCGCGATCCACCATGGCGCGCGACATCTTCGCGAAGTCGAGAGCCTCCTGCGCCGTGTCGCGCACGCTGAGGACGACGAATCCCGCGGCCTCCAGATGGCGCCGAGTCTCTTCGGGCGTGGCGAGAAAGCTCGTCGCCGCCGTCTTCGCCCAGGGCGTCGGAAAATCGGGGGCGCCCCCCGCACCTTGCGCGATCTCCGAGAGGGCGAGAAGCGCGCCCGGCTTCAGGACGCGGCGAATCTCGCGATAGAATCGCGCCTTGTCGGCGATGTTCATGGCGACGTTCATCGAATAGGCGCGATCGAAGCTCGCATCGCTAAAGGGCATCGAGAGCGCGTCGCCCTCGTGGAAATCGACGCGCGCCGCGAGCGCCAGAGCGCGCGTCAGGATGCGCGCGACCTCGCAGAATTCGGGCGTCAGGTCGATCCCCGAGACGCGGCAGCCGTAGCGCGCCGCGACATAGCGCGCCGGCCCGCCGATGCCGCTGCCGATATCGAGAATATGATCGCTCTCGCGCGGGGCGAGCCGCTCGGCCAGCTCCTGCGTCGCCGCGAAGCCGCGCCCGTGAAAATGATCGTAGGGCGCCAGCGTCTCGATCGTCGGGCGGTCGACGCCGTCGGCGGCGAGCGCCGCCTGCAGCCGCTGCAGCAGCGTGCCGCGGCTGTAATGCGCAGAGATATCGACGCCTGCCGCCATCGCGACCTCCCTCGCCCGGAGCCCTCTCATCCTCGCACAGATCGGCGGCTGCGGGCACGGAAATGGCGCCGCGCGGCGCGCGCGGCGCGCTCTTCAGAGAAGATTCAGCAATTGCCTGCCATTCTGGCCGAATCGGCGGCGCGCGCAGGTCTCGCCATGAAGCTCAATCTCGGCTGCGGCCAGAACAAGGTTCCGGGCTATCTCAACGTCGACAAATATCCGGCCTGCGAGCCGGATCAGGTCGTCGATCTCGAAGTCTTCCCCTGGCCTTTCGCCGACAACTCCGTCACCGAGGTGCTGCTGACCCATGTGCTGGAGCATCTGGGGCAGCAGACCGAGACCTTCTTCGGCATCATGAAAGAGCTCTATCGCGTGCTCGTGCCGGGGGGCAAGGTGATGATCCGCGTCCCGCATCCGCGCAGCGAAGGATTCCTCGGAGATCCCACTCATGTCCGGCCGATCAGCCCCTTGGTGATGACGCTGTTCTCGAAGCGCCTCAACCGTGAGTGGAAGCAGAAGGGCTGGCCCAATACCCCGCTCGGCCTCTACCTCGATATCGATTTCGAGATCGTGTCGACGGGCGTCACCCTCACCCCCCGCTGGCTCCAGCAGTTCCAATCCGGCGCGCTCAGCATCGAGCAGATCAACGCCGCGATCGAGATGCACCACAACGTCGTCGACGAGGTTCAGATCGAGCTGAAGAAGGTCGCCGCCTGAGCCGCGCGCTCATTCGCGCTACGGCAGCGCGAACTCCGCCAGCAGCGGCAGGGCGAGCCGCTGGTAGGCGGTCGAGCCGAGCCGGGCCGAGATGGCGGCGGCGCAGGCGCGGACGAGGCCGAGCTGCCGCGCATCGACGGGCGCCGGAATGTATTGGTCGGTGCCGACAATGGCGATCGTGCCGACCAGCATCTCCTCGCGGTCGAGAAGCGGCGCCGCCAAGGTGGTGATGCCGAGCAACGTCTCGCCGGGCGCGAGCTCGTAGAGCTCCTCACGGATGGCGGCGAGGCGCTGGCGCAGCGCCGCCGGCGCGGTGATCGTGCGCGGCGTCAGCGCCGCGAGCTTGCGCGAGAGGGCCCGGCGCTGCGCCTCGGGCGGCGCGAAGGCGAGGATGATCCGTCCCTGCGCCGAGGCGTGCGCCGGCAGGTGCGCGCCCCGGCGCACCGAGATGGTGACGAGATTGCTGCTCTCCATCACCGCCGAGACCATCGCCTCGCCTTGCGCCGGCACGCTCAGCACCACGGTCTGATGCGAGAGGTCGCGCAGCCGCGCCATATAGGGCTCGGCGAGGCGGCGCAGGTCGAATTGCTCGGCGGCGGCTTGGCCCAGATGGAGAAGCTTGCGGCCGAGGCGATAGCATTCGCTGGAGCGCTCCTGCTCGACGAGCCCCAGATGCCGCAAGGTCGTCAGGTGGCGGTGGATGCGCGCCTTCGCCGCGCCGAGGGCGCGGGCGATCTCGGTGAGGCGCATCGGCGCTTCGGCCGCGGCCAGCGTCTCCAGCACCGCCGCCGCGGCGACGACCGAGCGCACGGCGCCGCTCGGCAGGCTCGGCTCCCGCGCCTCGCTTCGGCGGCGCCGGCGATGGGTCGCGGCCTCCGTCCGCTCGACGTGTTTCGTGGCGACCGCCGGCTCCGTCGCGTCGCTCACGCCGAGACCCAGGGTTCGAGCCCGGCGAGAAGGCCGCCATTGTCGAGCGCCGAGGTCGAGCTCGGCGCGGCGCTCTCGGCGGGTTGGCCCAAAGGCGGGCCCAGCTCGCGATAGGCGCCACGGCAGAAGAGAAGCGGCCGGCCCTCGGCCTCGGCGCGCATGCGCAGCACCTGGCCGAGGAAGATGCGATGATCGCCGCCCTCGTGCATGCCGTGAACCGCGCATTCGAAGACGGCCACGGCGCCTTCGAGGATGGGGCAGCCGCCTTCGCCCGTCGTGAAGGCGACGCCGTGCCAGCGGTCATGCACGGCGGTGGCGAAGCGCGAGGACAGCTCCGTCTGCTCGGCGGAGAGGACATTGACCGCGAAATGCGCGCTGCTTTCGAAGACGCGCAGGCATTGGGCCTGGCGGTTCAGGCTGAAGAGGACGAGCGGCGGGTCGAGCGAGACGGAGGAGAAGGAATTCGCGGTGAACCCGACGAGCTCGTCCGCGGCGCTGCGGGTCGTAATGATGGTGACGCCGGTGGCGAACCAACCCAGCGCATCCCGGAATGCCCGCCCGTCCAAAGCCGTCATTATCGCCGATTTCGCCGCCGCCTCCCCCATTTCGCCGCGCCGCCATGGGGTCAGAGAGAGTTAGGGAGGGCGCCGGCGGGTGTCAACCAAGACGGGGCCGAGGCCGGAAGAACAACCGAACCACGCAGACACGAAGGCACGAAGCTCCTTTGCGCGAAGCGCGATGCGGGCTGACCGGCCGCGGCCAGCCTGTCGCTCCCCGCGACATGATGGCGCGCTCCGCGCCGGTTCGCCGCCTTCGCGCCTTCGTGTCTTCGTGGTCCAAACATTCGCGGCGGGAGCAATTCGCCTCAAACGTCGTCCCCGACGCCGCCCGGGGCGACGAACGCTTTCCAGTAGCCGGGCCGCGACGGCTGCTCGCCATAGCTCTGAAGCCGGTCGGCCGCCTTGCCGATGAGGTCTGCGGCATGGCAGCGCTGGCGGGCCAGGTAATCGCGGAGCTCGTCGAGCGCGCGGGGCACGACGCCGAAGCCGCCGGTGAAGATGGCGCTCGTCATCTGCACGGCGCTCGCGCCGGCGAGGAGGAAGCGGGCGATGTCTTCGCCGCTGCGCGCGCCGTTGGTGGCGATGAGCGGCGCCGCGGGCCCGAGCCTCCGGCGGGCCAGGGCGAGCCAGCGGCAGGTGAGCGGCAGAGCCCAGGCGCCGCCGATCGCGGCGTTGGTGCCGAGGAGCGGCGCCATGGTCTCGAGGTCGGGAACGAAACCCATGAAGCGCCCCATGAGGGTGACGGCATCGGCGCCGGCCGCGCGCGCCGCGGCGGCGAGCGCCGCCACATCCTCGCTCTGCCCCGTCAGCTTGACCCAGAGCGGCAGGCGCGTCGCGGCGCGGATGCGGGCGACGATCGCCGCGACCCGTCCCGCCTCGCGCTCCAGCGTGATGGCACCCGGCGCCGCCTCACCGCCATGCGGCGCGCCGATATTGAGCTCGAGAACGCGGATGCCGGCGGCCTCGACTTCCCCTGCCATCGCCGCGCCGCGCTCGAGATCGGCGAGGATGAGGCTGGCGACGACATAGCTGTCCTGCGCCCGCGCCGCGCGGTCGAGCCGGGCCACCATCTCGAGCCATTCGGGGAAGGGCTGCTGCGCGAGGCCCGAGCGGCAGAAGAGGGTGGCATCGGGCGGCGGCGCGAAGGCCCAGGGCAGGCGCCGCCATTGCGCGTCGAGGAGAGCATAGTCGGTGCGGTCGAGCTGCCGCCGCGCCGCCTCCGATTCATTCGCCGATTTCGCGACGACGGCGCCGGCCCCGGCGGAAAGCGCGCTCTCGATGCCGGCGGCGCTCATCACATGCTCGCCGGCGCCGCAGATCAGCGGGTTCTTGAGGCGGACGCCGCCGATGGCGACGGAGAGATCGGTCACGGCGGCAGAGTGCGCGCGGCACCCCACTCCCTAACCCTTCCCCACAAGGGGGGAGGGAATAACAATGGCAATTGCGGCGCGATGCTACGCATACTCCGCCCGGCGCGGCGTGAAGACGTCGAGGTTCAGCACTGGCTCCGTGCCGACGACCTCGGCGTAATGGGTGACGTTGGGCGGCACGGTCAGGAGGCCACCCGGGCCGAGGCGGATCGTCTCGTCGCCGACATGGAAATCGACTTCGCCGGCAAGGATGTAGACGATCTGCTCATAGGGATGCGCATGCGGGCGCGGCTCGTGGCCGGGATGGAGGCGGTGGAGCGCCAGCGTTGCGCCGGCGCCGCTGAAGGATTTGCGCTCGATGCCGGGGCGCACGGGCTGCCACGCGATCTTGCTCCAGTCGACGGTGGGGACAGTCATCGCGGCACCTCTCTCCTGCACTATTCGGTCCCTGCCCTATTCGGCGGCTTCGCGCTTCGGATGGAATCCCGGCACCGCGCCGCCCGGCTTCTGCCGCGCTTCGAGATCGTCGAGAAGGCGCGACACGCGCTCGATATAGCCGTCGCGGTCGTAGAGATTGTAGAGCGTGCCGGCGAGGCGCACGGGATCGCCCGAGTAATAGCGCTCATAGAGCTGCTGGCGGCCTGAGAAGGACGACACCGCGGCATCGAAGGCGAGGCGGAAGAGCTTGATGCGCGCGGGCGAGTCGGCGTTCGCTGCCTGGAAATATGTGCGCACATCGGCGGCGAGCGGACCCGTGAGCTCGGCATATGAGGGCACCGCGACGAGCCCGCCCGCGCCCAGGATCTGCACGATCTCGCACATGCGGATGAACATCTTCGGGAACATCATGCGCACGGTCCAGAGCGGCATCGCCGCCGGCGTCATGACGCCGCCGGCATTGGGGGCGGCGTCGACCTCGCTGGCGCGCAGGCAGGCGCGGACGCATTCGGCGTATTGGATGAGCTCGGCCAGCAGCCCCTGGACATGGAGATGCTGGTCGATATTGGTCGATTTCGCGATGGCGAAGGCGAGCCCCATCATGAATTCGGCCTTCGACAGGTTCTTCGTCGAGAATTGATGCATGATCTGCGGCATCGCGCCGGTGCGGTTGTAGAGGCCGTTGCACATCTCGGCGTCGCGGTGGATGAAGACGCGCTCCCAGGGCACCAGCACCCCGTCGAAGATGACCATGGCGTCGCCCTCGTCGAGCCGCGCCGAAAGCGGATAGTCCATCGCCGAGGCCGCGTTCTGATGGACGATCGAGGGCCGGCAGATGAAGCGCAGCCCGGGGCTCGCCACCGGGATCGAGAAGCCGAAGGCGTAGGGCTCGGCCTCCTTGCTGTTGGCGAGATATGTGGACGGCATGACCATGATGTCATGCGAGAAGGCGCAGAGCGTCGAGACCATGCGCGCGCCGGAAATGACGATGCCGGCATCGGTCTCGCGCACGATCTTTGCCGCGAGGTCCTTCTCCTGCTTTTCGACCGGCCGCGAGCGGTCGACCTGCGGGTTGATGAGCGTGTGCGTCATCGCGATGTCGTTCTCGCGCGCCGCCACATAGTAGTTGCGGACGTTGTCGGCGAACTGCTTGTCCTTGCGGCCGAACTCCTCGGCGGCCGAGGCGAAGCCCGTCAGCATGATGTTCATGTAGTCGGGGCTGCGGCCGAACATGCCGCAGGTCGCGTCCATCCAGATCTTCACCATATCGCGCCGGCGCGCCAGATCCTCGATCGAGGCGGGCTCGATGAAAGAGAGGCCGACAGGATTGCCCGAGCTCGGCGAGGCGTAGGTCATGCGCGGCTTCAGCGCCGGATCGTGCTGCATGTCGTAGAGCTCGGCCATGCTCTGCGCGGCGCCGGCGAAGCGCCGATCCGTCGTCACATCGGGCACGCGCTCCCCGTCGATCCAGATCTGCCGGTCGTCGCGCAGCGATTCGAGGAACGCCTTGCCCGTGCGAATGCCCATGCTCTCTGCCTCCCAATCAACTCCGTTTCAACACCAAGGCACGAAGGACACGAAAGGGACAAGGGCTCTCGAACCCTCATGGGCTAGCCGGGCGCTTTACGGCCGGCGCAGCGCGACGCGCCGCATCTCCTTCGTGCCCTTCGTGCCTTCGCGGTGACTCACTGTTCGTTCTCATAGACGGCGAGCCCGTAGCCGGTGATGAGCGGCGCGTAATAGTGGCGGTGGACGCGCCGCACCTTCGGGCCGAGGGCGCCGCGCATGCCGAGCCACATGATCATCTCGACCGATTCGGCGCCGCCCCATTCCATATACTGCCGGTGCGAATAGCTGGCGAGGACCTCGGGCTCGTGTTCGAGGAGGTCGAGGAAGCGGTTGTCCCACTCCGGATTGACGAAGCCGAAGCGCTCGCCATGGAGCTGGTGCGAGAGGCCGCCCGTGCCGAGCACGACGACGCGCAGGTTCTTCGCATAGGAGTGGACGGCGCGGCGGAGGGCGTGCCCCAGCTTCCAGAGGCGCCGCGCCGTTGGCAGCGGATGCTGGATGACGTTGACGGCGAGCGGCACGACCGCGGCCGGCCAGGGCGGATCGCAGAGCAGCGGCAGCACCGAGAGGATGCCGTGATCCACCGCCAGCTCCTGGCAGATGGTCGGATCGAACTCGTCGGCGATGAGGCTTTCGGCGAGGTGCCAGGCGAAATCGGCATCGCCCGGCAAATCGGGAAAGTCGCGCCGCCCCCAGCCTTCATCGGCAAGGGCGTGGCGCTCGCCGACGCCGAGGGCGAAGGTCGGATAGGCGTCGAAGAAGAAGCGGTTCATGTGATCGTTGTAGAGGACGATGAGCAGATCGGGACGCTGCGCCGCGAGCCAGGCCTTGGCCGGCGCGTAGCCGGCGAAGAGCGGCGCCCACAGCGGCTCCGCCTGGAGGCCCTTGTCATAGGCATGTGCGATCGACGGGGCGTGCGAGGTGCCGATGCCGCCGAGAATGCGCGCCGTCACCGCGCGCTTCTCCCCGGCCGCGTCGCCATGAAGGCATCGAGGCTCTCGCCGCGCATCTGCGCGCCCATCTGCAGAAGCGTCTGCCCGACGGTCGCCGCGATCTTGAGGAGGAGATAGATGTTGCCGCCCGCCGCGATGAGCGCCGCCCAGTCGCGCCGCCGCACCGCGTCCTTCTCTGCTTCGCCGAGCCCGAAGGCGTCCATATAAGCCTCGGGCTCGCCGAGGAAGCGCGCGCGGTTCGCCGGCTCTGTCAGCGACATCGCCAGCTTGTTGAGGCGATAGCCGCGGCGCGAGCGGCGGCCGTCGAAGACCGCGGTTCCGGGCAGCTCGCCCGCGTCCAATTCCGTCATCGCACTCTTGTGCGGCATCGCCCGGCTCTTCGCAACCTTTCGTTTTTATGATACGCAGTCTTGCAGAGCGGAACAAGGCGGTTTGCGGAAGGCGGCGCCCATGGCGGGATACGCGCTCGCGGTTGATATCGGCGGCACCTTCACCGACGTCGTGCTGCGCAGCGGCGACGGCGCCACCGTCGTCGACAAGACGCTGACGACGCCGGGCGACCTCCTCGAGGGCTTCTTCCGCGCCGTCGATCTCGCTTTGGAGCGCGCGAGCGCCCGGCCCGCAGAGGTCGACGACGTCATCGTCCATGCAACGACCATCGTCACCAACGCCGTCATCGAGCGCAAAGGACCGAAGACGGCGCTGCTCGTCACCGAGGGCTTCCGCGACGTGCTGGCGATCCGTGACGAGCATCGCTACGAGATGTTCGACCCGCAGATCGAATTCGCAGCGCCGCTGGTGCCGCGCCCTCTGACCTTCGGGGTGCCGGAGCGGGTCTATGCCGACGGCTCGATCGGGCGCGCGGTTGACGAGGCGGCGCTGGCACGCATCGCCGCGGCGCTCGAAGCGGCTGATGTCGTCTCGGTCGCGATCGCCTTTCTCAATTCCTATCGCAATCCGGCGAATGAGCGGCGCGCGGCCGAGCTTCTCGCCGCCGCGGCGCCGGCGCTCTTCATCAGCCTCTCCTCGGAGGTGGCGCCGCAGATCCGCGAATATCCGCGCACATCGACCGCGGTCCTCAACGCCTATACGCGGCCCATCACCGAACCCTATCTTCGCGGCCTCCGTCAGCGCCTCGTGGAACGCGGCTTTCGCAACGACCCGCTCATCATGCTGAGCAATGGCGGCGTCATCGGCGCCGAGATCGCGGGCCGCTTTCCCGTCCGCATGATCGAGTCGGGGCCGGCGGCGGGGGCCCTCGCCGCGAGCTGGTTCGCCGAGCGCCTCGGCCTCGACCGCCTGCTCTCCTTCGATATGGGCGGGACGACGGCGAAGGCGGCTCTCATCGAGCAGCGGCGGCCGCTCGTCGCCGGCAGTTTTGAGGTCGATCGCATCTACCGCTTCAAGGCGGGAAGCGGCATGCCGGTTCTCATCCCGGCGATCGACCTCATCGAGATCGGCGCCGGCGGCGGCAGCGTCGCCGCCGTCGACGAGCTCGGCCTCCTGAAAGTCGGGCCGCAAAGCGCCGGCTCCGTGCCGGGGCCCGTCTGCTACGCGCGCGGCGGCACGGCGCCCACCGTCACCGATGCCGATCTCGTCCTCGGCTTCCTCGACGCCGCGCATTTCCTCGGCGGCGACATGCGCCTCGACCGCGCCGCGGCGGAGGCTTCGATGGCGGCGCTGGGGCGGCGCCTCGGCACCGACGCCGAGACCGCGGCGGCCGGCATCTACCGCGTCGTCGCCGAGCAGATGGCCGCGGCCGCGCGCGCTCATGCGACGGATCGCGGCATCGACTATCGCGGCGTGCCGCTCCTCGCTTTCGGCGGCGCCGGGCCCGTCCATGCCTGCGCCGTCGCCGAGCTCCTCGACAGCGCCGCCGTCATCTTCCCGCCGCTCGCCAGCGTCCTCTCCGCCTTCGGGACGCTGGTGACGCCGGCGCGGCTCGACCTCGTGCGCGGCGCTCTGGGCCGCCTTGCGGCCGTCGATTGGGGGGAAACCGATACGCTCCTCACGGCCATGGTCGAGGAAGGGCGCGCCGCGCTCGTCGAAGCGGGCTGTCCCGCCGAGGGCATCCGCTTCGCCTTCGGCGGCGATCTGCGCTATCTCGGACAGCAGAACGAGGTGCAGGTCGCCTTCGCCGAGGATCCGCGCCTTCTCCGCGACCGCGCGGCGCTGCGCCGGGCCTTCGAGGCGGCTTACGAGGCGCAATACGGGCTGCGTCTTGCCGATGTCGAGGTCGAGATCGTCTCCTGGCGCGTGGCGGCGCTGGGACCGCAGCCGGCGCGTCCGAGCCGCGCCGCGCTGCCGCCGCGCCCCGGCCGTCCCAAGGCGCGCCGGCGCGCCCGCTTCGGCGAGCAGGCGCAGCCGACCGACGTCTATGACCGCGCCGCGCTCGCGGCGAGACAGGAGATCGCCGGCCCCGCCATCATCGAGGAGCGCGAGACGACGATCGTGCTGCCGCCGGGCTGGCGGGCGCGCGTCGAGGCGGAGGGCTGTATTGTCGCGAGGCGGGAAATGAAATGACCAGGTTCGTCGATTTTGAAGACTCTCTTCCCCTTGCGGCGCCCTTGCAGATTTCCCTCTCCCGCTCGCTCTCGGCGAAGCTTCGCTTCGCCTGTCGCCGCAGCGGAAACCTTTGGTTTCCGCGAGAGCGGGAGAGGGTTAGGGTGAGGGCCGCTCGTGCTCCCATCCCCTCACCCCGCCCCTCTCCCGCGCGCGGGAGAGGGGGACCAGCGAGGGTAGGGGCATGAGCAGGTTCATGGACGGCATCGAGCTCGAAATCCTGTGGAGCAACCTCATCGCCACGGTCAGCGACCAGGCGAAGGCGCTGCAGCGCATCGCCTTCAGCCCGATCGTGCGCGAGGCGGGCGACTTGGCGACCGCACTCTTCGATGCCGAGGGCCGCATGGTGGCGCAGGCGGTGACCGGCACGCCCGGCCACATCAACGCCCTCGCCGCCGCCGGCGCCCATCTGGTCGCGGCGGCGCCGCCGGCGACGCTTGCCCCGGGCGACGTCCTCGTCACCAACGATCCGTGGCTCTCGGCCGGGCATTTCTTCGACATCACCGTCTTCACGCCGGTCTTTCACCGGGGCCGCGTCATCGCCTTTTTCGGCTCCACGATCCACCACACCGATATCGGCGGCTACGGCGTCGGCGCCGGCGCCCGCGACGTGCACGAGGAAGGCCTCTGGATTCCGATCTGCAAGCTCTACGAGGCGGGCCGGCCGAACGCCCTCCTCCACGACATCATCCGCCACAATGTGCGGACGCCGGACTACGTCTTCGGCGATCTCGCGGCGCAAGTCTCGAGCGCGCGCCTCGGCAGCGAGCGCCTCCTCGCCCTCATGGCGCGGCACGGCCTCTCGGACATCGATGAGCTCTCGGCCGAGATCATCGCCCGCTCGGAGAGGGCGACGCGCGCCGCCATCAAGAAGCTGCGGCCCGGCACCTATGAGGGCGAGAGCCGCTTCGACGTGCCGGGCGGCGACGTCGTGACCCTGAAGGCGGCGGTCGCGATCGATGCCGAGGCGGGCGAGATCCGCATCGACTTCGCCGGCAGCTCGGAGGCGAGCCCCTACGGCATCAACGTCGTCCTCAACTACACTCATGCCTATGCCACCTTCGCCATCCGCTCCTGCCTCGATCCCGAGCTGCCGAACAACCATGGCAGCCTCGCCCCCATCAAGGTGACGGCGCCCGAGGGCTCGATCGTCAATTGCACGTACCCCTCGCCGGTCAACGCCCGGCACGTCGTCGGCATGTATGTGCCGATGCCCATCCTCAAGGCGCTCTACCACGTCATGCCGGAGCGCGTCCTCGCCGAGGGCGCCGGCGCCGTCTGGACCATCCAGATCCAGGGACGCGACGCGGCGGGCCGGCCCTTCACCTCCTCGATGTTCAACTATTCGGGCGGCATGGGGGCGCGCGCCCGCAAGGACGGGCCGGACGCGACCTGTTATCCGACCGGCGTCGCCGCGGTGCCGGTCGAGGTGCTGGAGGCCGCGATGCCGATCGAATTCCTGGAGAAAGAGCTCCGCCCCGGCTCGGGCGGCGCCGGGCGCCGGCGCGGCGGCGACGGCCAGCGGATCCGCTTCCGTATGCGGACGGCGGCGCCCTGGCTCTTGAACGCCGTCACCAGCCGCACGCGCGAGCGCGCCGAGGGGCTCGGCGGCGGCGAGCCGGGCGCCGCCGGCCGCTTCCTCGTCAACGGCCGCGCGGTCAGCGAGGCGCGCAAGATGGTGATGCAGCCCGGCGATGAAGTTTCGATGGAAACGCCGGGAGGCGGCGGCTACGGTCGCGCCGAGGCGGCGGCGTGAAGGAGGAAGCAATGCCCGACACGATCGAGACGCAGACCGCCGCTGAGCGCGCGGCGGCGGTCCATGCCTTGAAGCAGGACATGGTCTATGCCTACCACATCCTCGACCGCGCCGGTCAGGGCAGCGGCATCGCCGGGCACCTCACGGCCCGCCTCCCGGGCGCGCAGAGCTTCTGGACGCATCAATGGCATCAAGGCTTCGACGAGGTCGCCTATGACGACCTCATCGAGAGCAATTTAGAGCTCGAGACGATCTCGGGCAGCGGCCGCGCCAATCCGACCCTCCATATCCACACCCGCATCTATCTCGCGCGGCCTGACGTCACCTGCATCGTCCACACCCACGGCATCAACGCGGTGGCGCTGGGCGCCATCGGCAAGTGCCTCGAACCCTTCTGGATTTACGGCGCCATCTTCCACGAGGACGTGGCGCTCTTCGACGAGTTCGACGGCGTCGTCCTCGGCAAGGCCGAGGGCGACCGCATCGCCGAGGCGCTGGGGCGCAACCGCGGCATTCTCCTCAAGAATCACGGTCTCCTCGTCGTCGCCGATTCGGTGCGCATGGGCTGCATCGGGGCGCTGACGCTGGAGCGCGCCTGCGAGGCGCAGTTGAAGGCCATGGCGGCAGGCACGCTGCAGCTCATGCCCGATGCCGCGGCGCGCCAGGCGAAGGGCTTCCTCCTCTCCAAGGACACGACCGACGGCCGCTGGGGCCACCTCACCCGACGCCTCCTCCGCGCGCGGCCGGATTTGAAGCGGGCGTGAGCCGCGGACCCTCACCCTGCCCTCTCCCGCAAGCGGGAGAAGGTTCTTGCCCCCCTCCCCGGCGAGGAGAGGGAAACCGGGCGGGGGACGGGACCGACATCCGCCGCGACGATTGGGCGGCGCGCCATGCGCCGGCGGCGCTCCTCCCTTATATCCGCCTGGCGCGGCTCGACCGCCCGATCGGGACTTGGCTGCTGCTCTTCCCGGGCTGGTGGGCGATCGCGCTGGCGGCGCGGTCCTGGCCCGATTGGCGCCTCGTCGCGCTCTTCGCCATCGGCGCCGTCGCCATGCGCGGCGCCGGCTGCACCTTGAACGACATCGCCGACCGCGATTTCGATGCGCGCGTCGCGCGGACGCGCACGCGCCCCATACCGAGCGGCGCCGTCTCGGTGCGCGCGGCGGCGCTCTTCCTCGCGCTGCAGCTCGCCATCGGCGCGGCGGTGCTCTTCGCGCTCGACCGCCTCGCCATCCTCCTCGGCCTGCTGGTGCTGGCGCTCGTCTCGACATACCCCTTCATGAAGCGCGTCACCTACTGGCCGCAATTCTTCCTCGGCCTCAACTTCAACTGGGGTGCGCTCATGGGCTGGGCGGCGGCGACGGGTCGGATCGAAGCGCCGGCGCTGCTCCTCTATGCGGGCGGCATCTGCTGGACGCTCGGCTACGACACCATCTACGCGCATCAGGACAAGGAGGACGACGCCCTCATCGGCGTCAAATCCTCGGCGCTCGCCTTGGGCGAGGCGACGCGGCCGGCGCTCTTCGCCTTCTACGGCGCCGCGACGGCGCTGTGGGCGGCCGCCCTCGCCGCTGCCGGCGCCGCCTGGCCGGCCTGGGCCGCCCTTCTCGTGACGGCGGCGCTGCTCGCGGCGCAGGCGGCGCGCGTCGCGACATCCGATCCCGCCGATTGCCTCGCGAAGTTCCGCGCCAATCGCTGGGTCGGCTGGGCCCTCTTCCTCGGCTTCATCGCGGCGCGGGTTCTCGCCGGGTGAGTCCGGAAGAGGCATCGGCCTTCATCCGCGCCAATACCGCGCTTGCGGCGCCGCCGCTCGTGCCCGAAATCACGCTCCATCTCGCGAGCGAGCTGACGCCGATCTGGCAGGCGACCGAGGACAGCCTCGCCGCGCGCAACCTGCCGCCGCCCTTCTGGGCCTTCGCCTGGGCGGGCGGCCAGGCGCTGGCGCGGCACGTTCTCGACCACCCGGCGATCGTCGCCGGGCGGCGGGTCCTCGATGTCGGGGCCGGCTCCGGCCTCGTCGCCATCGCCGCGGCGCGGGCGGGCGCGGAGGCGGCCTGCGCCGCCGAGATCGACCCGGTCGCCGCTGCCGCCATCGCGCTCAACGCGGCCGGCAACGGGGTCAGGGTCGCGGTCGAAACGCGCGACCTCATCGGCAGCGACGGTCAATGGGACACGGTCCTCGTCGGCGATCTCTGCTACGAGCGGCCGCTCGCCGAGCGCCTGACGGCCTGGCTGCGCCGCCTCGCCGCGGGCGGCGCCGCCGTTCTCCTCGGCGATCCCGGCCGCGCCTACCTGCCGCGCTCGGGCCTCGAGGAAATCGCGCGCTACACCGTGCCGACGAGCCGCGAGCTCGAGGATCGCGACAGCCGCGAGGCGGTGGTATGGCGGATGGGTCCCTAGTCGCCGCTACGCCGCCGCGCTCTCCTCGCTGATGATGCGGAAGCGCGTCAGGGCGCTGTCGACGGTGGCCCAGGCGCGCGACGCCCAGACCTTGTGCGCCTCCTCGTAGCTGGCGAACGGGCCGTGGCGCTCCATCGTCCTGCCCGGCGCCAGCTCGGCGAAGCTCGCATCCTTGTATTCGCCGCCCACGACCCAATAGCGCATGCCCCGTGCTCCATCCGTCCCGCGCCCCCGTGCGGCGCGCTTGCTGCAATGCCCCCCGCTCCTCATAGTACGCCCGAAAGGTTGCGATAATCTCAACCCCATCGAGGAGAGCCAACATGGCGCGGGTGCGCGATATCGGGGCCGAGGAGCTGCCGGCGGAGGCGCGGGCAATCTATGAGCGCTTCACCGCCCAATACGGCCCCTTCCGCAACCAGGTCGCGGTCTTCGCCCATTATCCGCCGGCGGTGACGCATTTGATGGGGCTGCTGCTCGAAATGCGCGCGAGCGGCGGCTTGAAGCGGCGCCATCTCGAACTCGCTCTCGTCGCCGTCTCGAAGCTCAACGAATGCCATTACTGCGTCGCCCATCACCGGCCGATGCTGATGGTCGAGGGCCTCTCGGCGGCGGGCGTCGACCGGCTGCTCGACTATGAGGGTCATCCCGAACTGGACGAGACCGACCGCCTCGTCGTCGAATACGCTGTTGCCGTCACCCGCAACGCGAACCGCATCCGCGACGAGATGTTCGAGCGGCTGCGCCGGCATTTCGATGAATCGCAGATCGTGCAATTGACGCTGCGCATCGCTCTCTGCGGCTTTTTCAACCGCTTCAACGATGCCCTCCAGATCGAGGAGGAAGCGCCGGCGAGCCTCGAACACGCCTGACGCGGCCGCCAATGCCCTATGCGAGCCTCCGCGACTTCATCGCCCGCCTCGAAGCGGCGGGGCTGCTGCGCCGCGTCGCGGCACCGGTCTCGCCTTATCTCGAAATGACCGAGATCCAGACGCGGCTCCTCGCCGAGGGCGGGCCCGCCGTCCTCTTCGAGAATGTCGTGCGCGCGGATGGCGGGCGCTATCCGATGCCGGTCCTCGTCAACCTCTTCGGCACGGTGGAGCGCGTCGCCCTCGGCATGGAGCGGGCGCCGCATCAGCTCCGCGAGATCGGCGAGACCCTTGCCTTCCTGAAGCAGCCGGAGCCTCCCGGCGGCTGGCGCGAGGCGCTCGACATGCTGCCGCTCTTGAAGACGGTGATGGCGATGAAGCCGAAGGTGGTGGCGTCGGCGCCCTGCCAGGAAGTCGTGCTGCAAGGCAAGGACATCGACCTCGCCGCCCTCCCGATCCAGACCTGCTGGCCGGGCGAGCCGGCGCCGCTCATCACCTGGCCGCTCGTCGTCACCAAGGGCGCCGGCCGCGGCCGCGAGGACGGCTACAATCTCGGCATCTACCGTATGCAGGTGACCGGGCGCGACACGACCCTGATGCGCTGGCTGAAGCACCGCGGCGGCGCCCAGCACCACCGGCGCTGGGCGGCGGAGCGCTCGGACCCGTTGCCCGCGGCGGCCGTCATCGGCGCCGATCCCGGGACCATCCTCGCCGCGGTGACGCCGGTCCCGGACACGCTCTCCGAATACCAATTCGCCGGGCTGCTGCGCGGGCGCAAGGTGGAGCTCGTCCCGTGCCGCACCATCCCGCTCAACGTGCCGGCGCAGGCAGAGATCGTGCTCGAAGGCCATGTGTCGCTCGAGGAATACGGCGATGAAGGCCCCTATGGCGACCACACCGGCTATTACAACGCCGTCGAGCGCTTCCCCGTCTTCCGCATCTCCGCCGTCACCATGCGGCGCGATCCCATCTATCTGTCGACCTTCACCGGCCGCCCGCCCGACGAGCCCTCGGTCCTGGGCGCGGCCTTGAACGAGGTCTTCATTCCCCTCCTCCAGCAGCAATTTCCCGAGATCGTCGATTTCTGGCTGCCGCCCGAGGGCTGCTCCTACCGCATCGCCGTCGTCGCCATCCGCAAGGCCTATCCCGGCCATGCCAAGCGCGTGATGATGGGCGTCTGGTCCTTCCTGCGGCAGTTTGTCTATACGAAATTCGTCATCGTCGTCGATGACGACATCGACGCCCGCGACTGGAAGGACGTCATGTGGGCGGTGGCGACGCGCATGGATCCGGTGCGCGACACGACGCTCATCGAGCGCACCCCCATCGACTATCTCGATTTCGCCTCGCCGCAATCGGGGCTGGGCGGCAAGATCGGCCTCGATGCCACGAACAAAGGACCGCCCGAGACGGCGCGCGAATGGGGCAGGCAGCTCCGCATGAGCGACGAGATCATCGCCGAGGTGACGGCGAAATGGGCGAGCTATGGCCTCCCGGGCTCGGGCAAGCCCATCTGGAAGTGAAGCCGCGCGTCGAAAATTGACAAAATTAAAGAGGCCGAATGCCTCACGGCAATTTGTCCGGACGTCGCGGGATGTTGCCCCGAGATCACCACGCTCGATCGCAAGTTGATGTTGCCAACCATTTGTGCCTGCGCATATCTTCTGTTGCAATTGTTCAAATAACAAAGAAGCGCCCCGGCCGGCATTCGCCGCCTCGCGCGGGGCGCGCCCCATGTTGTGCACGAGGGAGGTCGATCAGTGGCTGGATTGCTCGACAAGCAACGGATCATCGCGCCCCACGATTACAATCGTTGGCTCATCCCGCCGGCGGCGCTGGCGATCCATCTCTGCATCGGACAGGCTTACGCCTTCAGCGTTTTCAACCTGCCGATGACGAAGCTCATCGGCATCACCCAATCGGCGCCGGGCGACTGGAAGCTGACCGAACTCGGCTGGATCTTCACCCTCGCCATCGTCTTCCTCGGCCTCTCGGCGGCGGCCGCCGGGCGCTGGCTCGAAGAGGTGGGGCCGCGCAAGGCGATGTTCGTCGCCGCCTGCTGCTTCGGCGGCGGCTTCGTCATCTCCGCCTTCGGCGCCTCCATTCACAATATCTGGCTCATCTATCTCGGCTACGGCGTCATCGGCGGCTGCGGCCTCGGCATCGGCTACATCTCGCCGGTCTCGACCCTCATCAAATGGTTTCCCGACCGCCCCGGCATGGCGACGGGCATGGCCATCATGGGCTTCGGCGGCGGCGCCTTCATCGCCTCGCCGCTCTCGGTCTTCCTGATGCGGGCCTTCTCCAGCAGTACATCGGTCGGCGTCGCCCCGACCTTCCTCGTCATGGGCATCATCTATTTCGCCTTCATGATGTTCGGCGTCTTCACCGTGCGCCTGCCGGCACCGGGCTGGAAGCCGGCCGGCTATGTCGCGCCGAGCGAGCCGAAGAAGCTGGTCACGACCGAGAATGTCGATGTCGACACGGCGCTGAAGACGCCGCAATTCTATCTTCTCTGGTGGGTGCTGTGCCTCAATGTGACGGCCGGCATCGGCGTGCTGGGCCAGGCCTCGGCGATGAGCCAGGAGATGTTCCCGGGCCGCGTGACGCCGCTCGCCGCCGCCGGCTTCGTCGGACTCATGAGCCTCTTCAATATGGGCGGCCGCTTCTTCTGGGCCTCGCTCTCCGACTATATCGGCCGGCGCAACACCTATTTCGTCTTCTTCCTGCTCGGCATTCTCCTCTATTCGCTGGTGCCGAAGACAGGCAGCGTCGGCAGCGTGTCGCTCTTCGTCATCTGCTTTCTCATCATCATCAGCATGTATGGCGGCGGCTTCTCGACGATCCCGGCCTATCTGCGCGACGTCTTCGGCACGATGCATGTCGGCGCCATCCATGGCCGCCTGCTGACGGCCTGGTCGGCGGCCGGCGTCTTCGGCCCCGTCATCGTCAACTACATGCGGGAATACCAGATCGACAGCGGCGTGCCGAAGGCGCAGGCCTATAACGTCACCATGTATGTCATGGCGGGCCTGCTCGTCATCGGCTTCCTCTGCAATTTCTTCATGACGGCGGTTCACCAGCGTCACCATATGCGCGTGCAGGAGAAGACGGCATGAGCGGCGGATCGGCAGGCAATTACACCGGGCGCCTCGTCGTCGCCTGGCTCTTCGTCGGCATCCCCCTCCTCTGGGGGGTCATCGAGACCGGGGCCAACGCGCTGAAGCTCTTCCACTAGGCGACGGGCGCAGAGGGCTGGCCGCTTCGCGCGGCCGGCGGCACGGTGTTCCCGATTTGGCTCTAAGCCATGAGCTTTAAGCTGTAAGCCCGCTGAGGGCTTCCAGCTTACGGCTAAGAGCTTGCGGCCGAGCTCGCCGCGCGAAGGGTGCGCAGCCGGCGATAGTCCGGGCAAACGGCGCCCTGCTGCCCTATCTAATTGGGCAGCTTTCACTCGAGCGAGCGGGATGCCCGGATGCCGCAGGATGCCGACGCCCTCAACCTCCTCCGCGACCTCATCGCCCGCGCCCGCAAGGCCGGGGCCGATGCCGCCGACGCCGTGCTCTTCGAGGGCGTCTCGATGTCGCATGCCCAGCGCCTCGGGAAGACCGAGAAGCTGGAGCGCTCCGAGCATTACGATCTCGGGCTGCGCGTCTTCTTCGGCAAGCGGCAGGCGATCGCCTCCTCGAACGACCGCTCCTCGGCGGCGCTCTCCGAGCTCGTCGATCGCGCGATCGCCATGGCGCGCGCCGTGCCCGAGGACCCGTTCTGCGGCCTGGCGGCGCCGGAGGAGCTGGCGCATGACTGGCCCGATCTCGAAGGGGAAGACCCGGAGGAGCCATCGGCCGCCCTGCTGATCGCGCGGGCGAAGGCGGCGGAGGAGGCGGCGCTCGCCGTTCCGGGCGTCACCAATTCCGAAGGCGCCGAGGCCGGCTGGAATCGCGGCTTCGTCGCCTTGGCCGCCTCGAACGGCTTCGCCGGCGCCCATTCCGGCTCGGGCCACAGCGTCAGCGCCGCGGTGCTCGCCGGCTCCGGCGCCGGCATGGAGCGCGACTACGACTTCTCGAGCGCCACCTGGGCGGCGGACCTCGCCGATCCCGCCGCGATCGGCAAGAGCGCCGGCGAGCGCGCCGTCCGCCGCCTCGGCGCCCGCAAGGTCGCGACCCGCCAGGTTCCGATCGTCTTCGATCCGCGCGTCGCGCGCAGCCTTCTCGGCCATCTCATCGGCGCCATCAGCGGCCCGGCCATCGCGCGCGGCACCAGCTTTCTGAAAGACAAGCTCGGCCAGCGCATCTTCGCCGAAGGGATCACCATCATCGACGATCCGCACCGCCGCCGCGGCCTCCGCTCCAAGCCCTTCGACGGCGAAGGCATCGCCAATCGCCGGCGCGCCCTCGTCGATGACGGGGTGCTGACGACCTGGCTCCTCGACCTCCGCTCGGCCCGCCAGCTCGGCCTCGCCACGACCGGCCATGCGGCGCGCGGCACCTCCTCGCCGCCGACGCCGGCGCCGACCAACCTCTGGCTCGAGCCGGGGAAGGTCACGCGCGAGACCCTCCTCGCCGACATCGGCGAGGGCTTTTACGTGACCGAGCTCATGGGCTTCGGCGTCAACGGCGTCACCGGCGATTACAGCCGCGGCGCCGCCGGCTTTTGGATCGAGAAGGGCGAGCTCGCCTATCCGGTGAGCGAGGTCACCATCGCCGGCAATCTCAAAGAGATGTTCCTCCATCTCGCCGCCGCCGACGATCTCGAATTCAAGACGGGAAGCGACGCTCCGACGCTGCGCATCGACGGCATGACTCTCGCCGGAAGTTGAACTCCCGCTTCTCGCCCGCGCCAGAATCTTCTTGATCCGAGCCGCGGCGCCGACCCAGCATGGCGGCCTCGGATCGAGCGACAACGGAAGTGGAGGCGGCGCGTGGACAAGGATCTTTACGAGAAGGGGCTTAAGGTCCGGCGCGAGGTGCTGGGCGCCGATTATGTCGACCGCGCGATCGCCAATGCCGACACCTTCAACCGGCCGCTGCAGGATTTCGTCACCGAATATTGCTGGGGCGGCATCTGGACGCGGCCGGGCCTGCCGCGCAAGACGCGGAGCCTCCTCAACCTCGCCATGCTGACGGCGCTCAACCGGCCGCATGAGGTGAAGCTGCATGTGCGGGGCGCGCTCAACAACGGCGTGACGCGCGAGGAGATCGTCGAGGTCTTCCTCCAGGCCGGCGTCTATTGCGGTGTCCCCGCCGCCGTCGACGCGTTCCGCACGGCGCGGGAAGTCTTCGACGAGATCGACGGCAAGAAGCCGCGCTGAGTCCGCGGCGCGCCTCCCCGTGACGGCAAAGCCGCGCATCGGCTTTATCGGCCTCGGCAATATGGGGCGGCCGATGGCGAGCCGTCTCATCGCCGCCGGCTACAGCCTCGCGGTCGCCGATGCCGAGCCGGCGCGGCTCGCCGGCTTCGGCGTCAAGGCGACGCTCCCGGCCTCGCTCGCCGAGCTCGGCCGGCTCAGCGACGTCGTCATCACCATGCTGCCTGACGGGCAGATCGTGGCCGAGGTGATCCTCGGGAGCGGCGCGGGCGGCGACAGCGTCGCGGCGGGGCTCGCTGAAGGCGCGCTCGTCGTCGATATGAGCTCCTCGGCGCCGACGGGCACGCGCGCGCTCGGCGCCCGCCTCGCGAAGCGCGGGATCGGCCTCATCGACGCGCCGGTCTCGGGCGGCGTCAAGCGGGCGGCGGACGGCTCGCTCGCCATCATGGCCGGCGGCGATGCGGCGCTCGTCGAGCGGGCGCGGCCGATCCTCGGCGCGCTCGGCACCCGGATTTTCGCCACCGGCCCGCTCGGCTCGGGCCATGCGATGAAGGCGCTCAACAACTACGTCTCGGCGGCGGGCCTCGCGGCAGCGGCCGAAGCCCTCCTCATCGGCAAGCGCTTCGGCCTCGAACCCGCGACCATGGTCGCGATTCTCAACGCCTCGACCGGCCGCAACAACAGCACCGAGAACAAATTCACGCAATTCATCCTGTCGCGCCGCTTCGATGCCGGCTTCAGCCTCGGCCATATGGCGAAGGATCTGCGCATCGCCGTCGAGACGGCGCGGGCGACAGCGAGCGCTGCGCCGCTCGGCGAAGCCTGCGCCACGCTGTGGGACGCGGCCGAGCACGCGCTCGGCGGCGGCGCCGACCATACCGAGATCGTCCGCTACCTCGAAAGCCTGCAAGGAGAGAAGCGATGAGCGCCTTCGGCCGGCCGGCGGCAGAGCCCTACGAGGTCTTCGCCGTCAAATATGCCCATCACGAGCGGAATGCCAGCGCCAACTTCCTCGGCGGCGATCCGCATGACGGGCCGATGCCGCTCGATTTCTATGTCTGGCTGGTGCGCGGCAACGGCCGGCTCGTCGTCGTCGATCTCGGCTTCAACGCGGCGACGGCGAAGGCGCGCCAGCGCGAGCTCATCCGCAATCCGGTCGACGGGCTGCGCCTCCTCGAGGTCGACGCCGCGACGGTGCCCGATGTCGTGCTGACGCATCTCCACTACGACCATGTCGGTAATTGCGAGCTCTTCCCGAAGGCGAATTTCCATCTCCAGGACAAGGAGATGGCCTATGCGACGGGCCGCCATATGGCGCAAGCGTGCTTCGGCCAGGCCTATGGGGTGGAGGATGTCGTCGGCCTCGTCCGCGCGGCCTATAAGGGCCGCGTCGCCTTCCATGACGGCGACGAGGAGATCGGGCCCGGCCTCTCCCTGCACCATATCGGCGGGCACACGATGGGGCTGCAGGCGGTGCGGGTGTGGACGAAGCGGGGCTGGGTCGTCCTCGCCTCGGACGCGGCGCATCTCTACGCCAATATGGAAGAGCAGCGCCCCTTCCCCATCGTCTATCATGTCGGCGAAATGATCGAAGGCTGGCGCCGGCTGCAGCAGCTCGCCGACAGCCCGCGCCACATCATCCCCGGCCACGATCCGCTCGTGCTGCGCCGCTACCCGCCGCCGGCGCCGCAACTCGAGGGCATTGCCGCCCGGCTCGATGTCGAGCCGCGGGAGTGAGCGTGACGACCCCATTTCGCGGCCCCGGCCCGTCAAGGCCGCGAAAAGATGGTTGCTGAACGGCGTTTCTTGACGCTTCGCGCCGCGGCGCGCGCCGCAGGTCCATTACTTTTCCTTATCGGCCCATGAAGAGAGGGCATTTGAAGCGGGTGCGGCCGGACGCGATAAGCTCGGCCATGTCCCCGCCGCGCCTCTTCGTCGATGCCGACCTCGCCGAGGACCTCGTTTTCGATCTCGCGGACGGGCAGGCGCATTACCTCGGGACGGTGCTGCGCCGCGCCGCAGGCGATGCCGTCGCCCTCTTCAACGGCCGGCACGGCGAGTGGGAAGGCCAAATCGCGGCGATCGGGAAAGGGCGCTGCCGCGTGCGCCTCCGCCGCCGTCTCCGGGCGCAGGAGGCGGAATCCCCGCTTCACCTCGTCTTCGCGCCGGTGAAGCGGGCGCGCATCGATTACCTCGTCGAGAAGGCGACGGAGCTCGGCGTCGCCTCGCTGACGCCGGTCGCGACCGAGCGCACCGTCGTCGAGCGGATCAACCGCGAGCGCCTGCGCGCGCATGCGGTCGAGGCCGCCGAGCAAAGCGAGCGGCTGACCGTCCCCGTCCTCCACGAGCCGCGCGGCCTCCCCGCGCTCCTCGCGGACTGGCCGGCCGGCCGGCCGCTCTTCCTCTGCGATGAAAGCGGCGCCGCGCCTGGCATCGGCACGGTGCTGGCCGGCTTTGCGCCGCCGCCGGCGGGGGCGGCGATGCTGACCGGCCCCGAGGGCGGCTTCACGGACTCGGAACTTGACGCCCTCACAAAACTTCCTTTTGTTAAGCCCGTCGGGCTCGGCCCGCGGGTGCTGCGTGCCGACACGGCGGCGCTCGCGGCGTTAGCCGTGTTCCAGGCCCTTGCCGGGGACTGGCGCCAGGCGCGGCTCCGCCGCGCGCCGGCCGCCCTCTCGCCGCATCGCTGAGCCAGGAGAAGACGCCCGCCCATGTCCGCGCCCCCGACTTCGAGCGGCGAGCCGATCACGAGCAAGCGGCAGCTCGTGGAGTACCTGGCCGCCGGCTGCAAGCCGCGCGAGAGCTGGCGCATCGGCACCGAGCACGAGAAATTCGTCTTCCGCAAATCCGATCTCCGCCAGGTTCCCTATGAGGGGCCGGACGGCATCCGCGCTCTCCTCGAAGGCCTGACCCGCTTCGGCTGGACGCCGGTCCTCGAGAATGGCAATCCGATCGCCCTGTCGCGGGGCCGCGCCTCGATCTCGCTGGAGCCCGGAGGCCAATTCGAGCTCTCGGGCGCGCCGCTCGAAGACATCCACGAGACCGCGGCCGAGATCGGCACGCATCTCGACGAGGCGCGCGCCGTGACGCGCGAGCTCGGCTGCGGCATGCTCGCCATGGGGTTCAATCCGAAATGGCGGCGCGAGGACATCTCGTGGATGCCGAAGGGCCGCTACGCGATCATGCGCGACTACATGCCGAAGCGCGGCGGGCTCGGGCACGACATGATGCTGCGGACCTGCACCGTGCAGGTCAATCTCGACTTCGCCTCGGAAGCCGACATGGTGCGCAAGTTCCGCGTCGCCCTCGCGCTTCAGCCCGTGGCGACGGCGCTCTTCGCCGCGTCGCCCTTCCGCGACGGCAAGCCCGCGGGCTATCTCAGCTACCGCAGCCATGTCTGGACCGATGTCGATCCCGACCGCTGCGGCATCCTGCCCTTCGTCTTCGAGCCCGGTTTCGGCTTCGAGCGCTATGTCGACTACCTCCTCGACATGCCGATGTACTTCGTCTACCGCAACGGCCGGTATATCGACGCCGCCGGCCAGTCCTTCCGCGACTTCATGGCGGGCCGCCTGCCGGCGCTGCCCGGCGAGCGGCCGGGAATCGGCGATTGGAGCGACCATCTCACCACCGCCTTTCCCGAAGTGCGCCTCAAGCGCTTCCTCGAAATGCGCGGCGCCGATAGCGGCCCCTTCGCCTATCTCTGCGCCCTGCCGGCCTTGTGGACCGGTCTTCTCTACGATGAGACGGCGCTCGAGGCGGCGAGCGCGCTCGTTTCCGACTGGACGGCGGCCGAGCATGAGCAGTTGCGGGCCGAAGTCCCGCGCCAGGCGCTGCAGACGCTGTTCCGCGGCCGCAAGCTGCGCGCCCTTGCCGGCGAGGTGCTCGCCATCGCCGAAGGCGGCTTGCGCCGCCGCCGGCGGCTGTGCGGCGGGCAGGACGAGAGGCGCTATCTCGAAGCGCTGCAGAGCGCCGCCGAAAGCGGCCGCACGCTTGCCGAAACCATGCTCGACGATTTCGCCGGACGCTGGGGCGGCAGCGTCGATCCGATCTTCGCCGCCTACGCCTTGTGACGGGAGGCCGGGCGGCCGCGGCCTCTCGCCCGGAGCGCGCGACCGCAAACGCAAAATTTTTTGGAACCCTTTTCAACCCTCCGTGTTCACCAGGCGCAGTCCCAGCAGGCTGCTGTAGCTTGTCTCCTCGCCCCGCATCCATTTCCCCCCAAGGATGCGGGGCGATTTTTTTCGCTCGCGGGCGCGGCTTGCGCCGGACGGGCCCGCCGGGCTATTGAGGCGCGCTCCGCAGCTGCCGGGCTCCGCAGCTGCCGGCCTCGGCGGCACGGCGGGACCCGCGCCATCTCGCCCGAATTCGCCGATGCTCGCCCCCGGTTCGCGCGCCTTCACGATCCTGCTCGGCGCCCTGAGCGGCCTCACCGCGCTCTCGGTCGATATGAGCCTGCCGGCGCTGCCGCGCCTCACTGCGGTCTTCGCCACGACGCCCGACGCGGCGCAGCTGACGCTCAGCCTCTTCCTCGCCGGCTTCGCCCTGGGACAGCTCCTCTACGGCCCGCTCTCCGACCGCTTCGGCCGCCGCCCGGTGCTGCTCGGCGGGCTCGCGATCTATACGCTGGGCGGCCTCGGCTGCGCGCTCAGCGCGTCCATCGAGGCGCTCGTCCTCTTCCGTCTCGTGCAGGGCGTCGGCGGCTGCGTCGGCCGCGTCATGGGGCCGGCGATCGTGCGCGACGAGTTCCACACCGAGCGCGGCGCGCAGATCCTCTCGCACATCACGCAGGTGGTGGCGCTGGCGCCGCTGCTCGCGCCGATGATCGGCGGCTATCTGCTGAACCTCGCCGATTGGCGCTCGATCTTCTTCGTGCTCACGGCCTGCGGCCTCGCCATTTTCTTCGCCACCCTGGCGCAGTTCGGCGAGTCCAGCAAATACCGCGACGCTTCGGCCTTGCGCCCCTTCGTGCTGCTCGGCAATTGGAGCCGGTTCCTGACGCACCGCACCTGCCTCGGCTCCCTCCTCGTCATCTGCGGCGTCTTCTCCGGCCTCTTCTCCTACATCTCCGGCTCGTCCTTCGTCTTCATCGAGGCGTTGGGAGTGCCGAGCCAGATCTACGGCGTCCTCTTCGGCATCACCGCCCTCGCCTTCATGCTGGGCGCGATGGTGAACGCCCGCCTTCTCCGCTGCCTCGCGCCGCAGCGAATCCTGCGCTGGGGGCTTCTCCTCAATGTCGGCGGCGGCCTTATCCTGCTCGCCCTCGCCCTCGCCGCGCCGAGCGTGCCGGGGATCATCGCGCCGATGATGGTCTTCGTCTTCGGCATGGGCCTCGTCATTCCCAACGCCACCGCTGCGGCGATGGAGCCGCTGCCGCGCATGGCGGGGGTCGCCTCCTCGCTCCTCGGCAGCGCGCAGATGGCGGCGGGCAGCCTTGTCGGCTATCTCGTCAACCGCTTCTACGACGGGACGCCGGTGGCGATGGCGTCCGGGATCGCCGGCGGCGCGCTGGCCGCCGCCCTCGCCTATCTCCTTCTCCTCCGCCCGGCGGCGAGATCCGGCTGACAGAGGCTCGTCACGGGCGCGCGCCTTCCTGGCGGCGGAGCAGCGCCGCCAGGGCGAGGGCGCCCGCCGCCGCCGGCGCCAGCAGGAGCGGCGACCAGCCCCAGCCCCAGGCGGCGGCGAGCGCGCCGATCGCCGGGGGGCCGATCACCTGGCCCAGATTCGATCCCTGGACGAGGAGGCCGTTCGTCGCCGGGACGAGATGCGGCGCCGGCGCGTGGGCGGGCGCGGCGCCGAGCACCGAGGCCGGCAGCATCCCGCCCAGCGTGGCGAAGGCGAGATAGAGCGCGTAGCTCGCCCACAGCGGCGGCGCCCAGAGAAAGATGCCGAGCGCCGCCGCGAACATCGCCGCCGTGGCGAGGGCGATAAGAGGCGCGCGGGCGACGCCGCGGCGGAGGAGGATGCCGGCGGCGAGATTGCCGATTCCATTGGCGCCGATGGCGATCGCGGCGACGACGCCCGCCACCGCCGGCGCGAGACCGTCCTCTTCGATGAGCAGGGTCGGCAAGAAGCCCATGACGGCGAGGTATTGCGCCGAATAGCAGGCGAAAATGGCGGCGAGGATGAGCGGGCCCGGCGCTGTTGCGGTCCGGCGCAGATCGCCGCCCAGATCGATGCGCGGCGGCTGGCGCAGAGGCGGAAACCCGCGCGTCGCCCGCGCCATGACGATGGCGAAGAGAAGGGCGAGGGCCGCATTGGCGGTCCAGAGGCCGCGCCAGCCGAAAGGCGCGATGAGGAAGGGCGCCGCGATGATCATCAGCGCCTGGCCCGTCGGCATATAGGCGCCCCAGATGCCGAAGGCGAGTTTGAGGTCGGCCGGGCGAGCGGCGCGGGCGATGAGCGTCGGCGCCGCGATGACGATGACGAGAAAGCCCAGCCCCTCGACGATCCGCGTCGCGAGGAGAAGGGCGGCGCCGGGCGCCATCGCCCCGAAGAGGCTCGCGGCCGCGATCAGCGCGAGGCCGGCGAGCAGCATGCGCCGGTCACCGAGGCGGCCGATGACGGCGCCGAGCGGCATGCCGGCGAGGACGCCGATCAGGTTGAAGACCGAGAGGATCCAGCCGGCGGCGGCGAGGCCGAGGCCGAGATCGGCGCGCAGCGCGGGCAAGGCGATCGCCGCCTTGCCGATCTGAAAGGCGCCGACGATGCCGGCGGCGACGGCAAGGCCGATGATCCGCCATTCCGTCGTCTCGCGCGGCACGATTGCGCTCCCGAGGTCATCCATCGAGCTGAGCCTTGCCCCCGGCACCGTCGCCGCCGCGGCAGATGCGCCATTCGCCGCCCGGCGCGGGGATGCCGCGATGCGTCGGCGCGTATTCAAGAGAAGCCGCCGCCTCACGCCCCTCCCGGGCGGCGGCCGGCCGCGGAGATCGTGGCGGCGTCACCCCCAGCCGCGCCGCCACGATCTCTTGCTTTCGCACTGTGTGACCCGCATCACAGCCCGCAGCGGCCAATCGCGCGAAGATCGCGCGTCATTCGAGGATACGAGCCGCCTCATGAACGCCAATACGCCGCTGAAGCCCGTCCGAGTGCCGCCGAGCCTCAAGGCCCATGCGCTCGGCCTGCTCGGCGCCAATCTCGCGATCGGAACGCTCGCCCTCTGGGGGCTGCCGCTCGTCACCGGGGTATCGCTCGGCAGCATCGCCGCCGGAACGTCGGCGCCTCCCGCCGCGCTATGGAATATCGCGGAGCTGCCGCCGCTCCTCGGCCATCTCCTCGCCGTCGCGCTCATCCTGCTCGGCCTCGGCCTCATCGGCCGGGCCGCGCGCATGCTGGCGGCAGCGCCGCTCGCCGACTGAGCCCCTCGCGGGTCACCCCCGCCGCGTCTCGCGCCGCAACAGCGCTGCGCCCTCGGCGAGCGCCTTCAGCTTGCCGCGCGCGACGGCGCGGTCGAGCGGCGCCATGCCGCAGTTGGTGCACGGAAAGAGCCTCTCCGCCGCGACATGCTCCAGCGCGCCGCGCAGAGTGGCGGCGACCGCCTCGGGCGTCTCGATGCGGTCGGTCGCGACGTCGATGGCGCCGACCAGCACGTCCTTGCCGTCGAGGAGGCGCATCAGCTCGGGCGGCACGCGTGAATTGGCGCATTCGAGCGACACCTGGTCGATACGGCTTTCGGCGAGGGCCGGGAAGATCTCCTCGTATTGCCGCCATTCGCCGCCCAATGTGGCCTTCCATTCGATATTGGCCTTGATGCCGTAGCCATAGCAGATGTGGACCGCGGTCTTGCAGGCGAGGCCCTCGGCGGCGCGGTGCAGCGCCGCGATGCCCCAATCGCGCACCTCGCGCATATAGACGTTGAAGGCCGGCTCGTCGAACTGGATGACGTCGATCCCGGCGGCGGCGAGCTCGCGCGCCTCGTCGTTGAGCAAGGCGGCGAAGGCCATGGCGAGGTCGGCGCGGCGGCCGTAATGCGAATCGGCGACGGTGTCGGCGATGGTCATCGGCCCCGGCAGGGTGAATTTGAGGCGGCGGCGCGTGCGGGCGCGGGCGAACGCCGCCTCCTCGGCATGCACCGGACCCTTGCGCCGCAGCGGGCCGATGATGCGCGGGCACTCGGCCTCGTAGCGGTTGTCGCGAATCCCCATGCGCACCTTGTGGGCGGAATCGATGCCGTCGAGGCGTTCCAGAAATCCGTGGACGAAATGGTGGCGCGACTGCTCGCCATCGGTGACGATGTCGATGCCGGCATCCTCCTGCTCTTTGAGCGCGAGAAGGGTGGCGTCGCGCTTCGCCTCGGCGAGCGCTTCCCCCTCCTGCGCCCAGGGCGCCCACAGCATCCGCGGCGTCGCGAGCCAGAAGGGTTTCGGCAGGCTGCCGGCGATCGTCGTCTCGAACATGGGCGGCCTCGCTGGAGCGTTGGCGGCGGGAAGCCGGCGCATGCTAGCGCGGCGCGGGCGCGGACGCACGCGCCGTTGGTCGCCGTCCCCTTCCTCCAGTGTCGGAAAGCTTTACAAAACGCGCCGCGCCGCCGCCGGCCCTCATGCCAAGCCGCTGGAATGGTGAATCTTTCCTGAATGGCCCGGTTCTTGCGTCGCGCGGCGCGAAGCCGGAGCGCGCGCCGCGATGGATCGATGGTACGTCCTGTTCACAGAGGATGAGCGGCCCAAATGGGCGCCGCTGCCGAGCCGCGCCCATGCCATCGACGCGGCGCGGCAGTTCATCGGCGCCGGCGTCGCCGTCATCGAGGTCGGTCCCCTCGATCCAGGCGCCGCCGGCGATCCCATCATCGGCGGCGACCTGCGCGAGCTCTGCCGCACCTTCCGCTGGTAGACGAGGCGAGCGCCGGCGCCGTCACGCGCCGCCGAAATCGACGAGGGCAGGGACGGCGAGGACGCGCGAGGCCGGGAATGTCACCGTGACGGTGGTGCCGGCGCTGAGCTCGCTCGTCAAGTCGAGCGTTCCCGAATGGGCCGCCACCATCGCTTTCACCAGCGGCAGGCCGAGGCCGGTCCCCTCGTATTTGCGGCTGAGGTGGTTGTCGATCTGTCGGAAGGGCTCGAACGCCTTCGGGATGTCGTCGGGGGCCATGCCGATCCCGGTGTCGCGCACCGTGGCGATGAAGCGGCCCTGCGCATCGCAGCGGGCCTCGATCTCGACCAGCCCGCCCGGCCCGGTGAATTTGACGGCGTTGGAGACGAGGTTGAGCAGGATCTGCCGGAAGATCCGCGCATCGACCCAGAGCCGGGGAAGGGGCGCGGGAATGGCGGCCGTGAGGGTGAGGCCGCCGGCATCGGCCTGCGGCTTCATCGCCCGGACCACGGCATCGATGATGGTGGCCGGGTCCAGCTCCTCCTCGGTGAGGGTGAGCTTGCCCGATTCCGCCTTGGAGAGGTCGAGGATGTCGTTGATGACCTCGAGGAGGTGGCGGCCGCTGTCGTGGATGTCCTGGGCATAGGCGCGCAGACGCGCCGGATCGCGCGGCCCCAGCCTCTCGTCCTTCAGGAGCTCGGAAAAGCCGATGATGGCGTTGAGCGGCGTTCTGAGCTCGTGGCTCATCGTTGCCAGGAACTCCGACTTGGCGCGGTTGGCCGCCTCCGCCTCCTCCTTGGCGACGAGCAGCTCCTCATAGGCGAGCTTGAAGTCGCGCTGGAGCTGCAGCCGCTCGAAGCAGCGCTCGAGCGCCGCCAGCGGCTCCTGCGGATCGATCGATTTGATGAGGTAGTCGTAGGCGCCGCTGCGCAGGGCCTCGATCGCCGAGCCGATCTCGGCATGCGCCGTCATCATGATGCAGGTGAGCGCGGGCAGGCTCCGCTTCAGATCGGAGATGAGGCGGGCGCCGTTGGTGGTGCCGAGGCGGACATCGACGAGCGCCACCTGCGGGTCGAAGTGCCGCAGCGCCTCATGCGCCTCCGCCGGCGTCGCCGCCATGGCGATCGTGTAGCCGTGCGGCGTCAGGATGTCGCTGAGGGATTCGGCGAAATCGACGTCGTCGTCGACGATGAGAACGCGGCGGGCGATCTCGCTGCCGGGCACCATGGCGCCTCACCAATCCATTCAGGCGGCCGACCGCCGCGCGCTGTCGATCCGCTCCAGGAGGAGCGTCGGATCGAAGGGCTTCATCAACACCGCCTCGGCCATCGGCCGCAGCACGGCGAGGCTCTCTTTCTCCTCCTCGGCATAGCCGGTGACGATGATGGTGGGGACGGCGCGCCCGGCCTTCTTGAGGCTGAGATACACTTCGAGGCCGTTGAGGACCGGCAGGCGCAGGTCGAGAATGAGGCAGTCGATGCCGCCGGCGAGCACGCGGTCCAAGGCGTCCTGGCCGGTGCGGGCGACGGCGACGCGGTAGCCGCGCTCGCCCAGCACCGGCTCGATGCTCTGGGCGAAATCGGGATTGTCGTCGGCGACGAGCACGATTCCCTGCGGCTTCACCTGCTCCAGCATCGCCATCACCTCGTCGGGCGAGAACGGCTTGTGGAGCACGCCGAGGGCACCGTTCGAGACCGCTTCCTGGAGGAGCTGCTCGACGCTGAAGCCGGTCATCATCACGACGCGGGCATCGGGCTTGATGCGGCGGAACTCGAAGAAGGTCTCGACGCCGCTCATCCCCGGCATCTTCACGTCCATGAAGACGATGTCGAAATCGCGGCTGCGGAAAATCTCGATCGCCCGCGCGCCGTCGAAGGCCAGCTCGACGCTGTGCCCCTTGCCTTCGAGCAGGTCGGCGAGGCTCTCCGCGAGATCGCGGTCGTCATCGACGATGAAGACGCGAAGCCCGTCGCTCATGCCGCGTTCTCCTGGAGCTGCGCCAGCGGGAAGGTCAAGGTCACGATGGCACCGGCGCCGGGCGGGCTTCCGACCTCGATGCTGCCGCCATGCTGCTCGACGATCTGCTTCACGGTCGGCAGGCCGAGCCCGACGCCGAAGCCCTTGGTGCTGAAGAGCGGCTCGAAGATCTTCGGCAGCACCTCCGGCGGAATGCCCTTGCCGGTGTCGCGGATCGACACTTCGAGCCGGTCGGCCATGGCCGCCGTCCGAATGGTGATCACGGCGTCCGCCGGCGCGCCCGGCTTGCCGCCGCCCGCTTCCGTGATGGCGTCACGGGCGTTGTCGAGCAGGTTGACGACGACCTGCTGCAGCCGGCCCGGATCGAACAGGATTTGCACGGGGCCGGCGCCGAGCTCGCGGCGAAGCGCAATCTCCGGCGGCAATTCGTAATCGTCGAGCACCTCGGCGAGCCAGGCATCGAAGACGCGCGGCGCCGCGTCGAGCTCGCGCGTCCGCGTGTAGTCGAGCATCTTGGTGATGATGTTGTTGCACCGCTTGATGTTGCGGTCGATGCGCTCAAGCTGGCGGTCGAGGTGGAGGCCGCTCTTCTTCGCCGCTTCGCCAAGGCTGTAGAAGGTGTTGCGGATGACGCCGAGCGGGTTGCGCAGCTCGTGGCTGACGGTGGCGGTGAGCTGTCCCAACGTCGCGAGGCGCTCCTTGCGCAAGAGCGCCTCTTGCGCATCGCGCAGCTCGGCGGTGCGCTCTTCGACGCGACGCTCCAGCACTTCGTTGAGCCCGCGAATCTCGAGATGCGCCAGGCGGAGCGATGCCTCAGAAGCGGCGCGGCGCGCGAACTCCCGGTACTGAAGATAGAAGGAGATGAGCCCGATCGTCGTCGAGAAGAGGAAGACGGCGAGGCCGGTAAGCACCGAGTCATGCAAGGCCTCGCGCAAGAAGGGCCCGGCCGGCACGTCGAGGACGGAGGCGCCCATCACGTCATTGAGATGCCATTGCGGCTTGCCGACCTGCACGCGGTTGTGACAGTCGACGCAATCCTGCTGCTTGGCGACGGACGGGTAGACCGTGCGGAACAGCAGCGTGTCGTGAACCTTGACGAAGCGCGTCACCGGCTGGGGATTCGCCTCGCGGGCGAAGCTCTCGACCGTGGCGGTCATCTCCGCGTCGCTCGGCGCCGTCGCGATCTCGCGGCCCGGCGGCCCGACCCAGATGAGGCGCAGCGCGCTCTCGTTGCCGCGCGCCTCGTTGAAGCGGGCGATGGCCTGCGCGCGGAAGCTTGCCGGGACCGGCGCCTCGCTCTTGAGAAACTGCGCGCGCTCCTTCGTATAGGTCGCGACGAAGGCGTCGACGAGCTTCGCCGCGGTGATCTTCTCTTCGCCCTTGTTGACGCGGAACCAGGACAGCGTCGAATAGTAGGAGGCGATCCCGACCCCGACCGACATGACGCCGCACGCCAGCGCGAAAATGATGAAGCCTCTCCCGACGCTGGAGCGAAGAAATGACGGGACGGCGGGCGTCATGGCGGTCTCCGACGATCGAATCGCGATCGTCCTCCCTACCAAGAAACCAGTAAGCTTCTCGTTAATTCTTAGCCGGAATTGAGCATAGTGACGGGGAATTCGATAAAATTTGATAGTTAACAAAAGCCCGCCGCTCCGTGCCGCAGTCGAGCCGGTGAATTGGCGGCCGGCCGAAGACGTATCTACATCAAACGCTTCGGAAAAGCGGCAGGGACTACTCGGGATCTGCGCTCCGGCGATGCTCGTGCGCGATTAACCACAATTTCACTCGCGGTCGCGACACTCGCCGCGTCTGGGTACTCTCGGAGTTTGTCACGATGCCGCAGCCTGCGGGCGGCGCTCTCGGCAAGTCTGCGTGCTGTCCGCAGCCGAACGCGCAGGCGGATCGGCGTCCGGTCGCCGGCAGCCGCGGCGATCGGCGCGACCGCCGGCCGGCCGGGCACGCGGCCTGGCGGCTCGTCTTGGCCCAGCTCGGGGCGATTCTCGTCATTCTTTTTCTCGCAGGTCCGGCCGCGGCCGATGAGCGGCTCTTCGGCTTCATCAACACGACCGACACCATGCCGCATGGCAAATGGGAGCAGCAGGATTGGCTCGCCGCCCGCCTCGGCAAGGCGCGGGGCGACTACCAGCTCTATCAGCTCTCGGCCGGCGTCGATTACGGCGTGACGGACGCCCTTCAGGCGGCGCTCTATCTCGACGGCCATTACGTCACGGCCGAGCGCGACAGCAGCGGCGGCCGTACCAGCGGCCCCTTCGTCCCGCACGATGTCGATCCCTTCGGCCGCTACGCCTCGGCCGCCATCGACGGGGTGACGCTATCGGCGAAGTACCGCCTGACCAGCCCCTATATCGACGGCTACGGCCTCGCCCTCGCTTTCCAACCCGAGCTCGGCCCGCGCGAGGTCAGCCTCGAATACCGGATCATCGGGCAAGAGGATTTCTTCGAGGATACGCTCATCTGGGCCACCAATCTTGCCTTCCTCCAGGATTGGCAGCACGTCTCGGCGAGCGCGGTCGACATCTACAACCCGACGGCGCCGGGCGGGCCCGCGACGTGGAACCGCGAGAGCTTCCTCGAATTCACGACAGGCCTCTCCTGCCGCTTCGCCGAGAACTGGTTCGCCGGGGTCGAATTCCGCAACGTCAACGAATTCGCCGGCGCCTTCCTGCAGCGGCCGGGGCATTCCGCCTTCTTCCTCGGACCCAACCTCCATTACGGCGGCCAAAGATTCTGGGTGACGCTGTCGGTCCTACCGCAGCTCCCTGTGGCGAAGGCCTACTCGCCCGATCAGCAGGAGGTGCGCGCGGCAGGCCGCATCTATGGCGACGAGCACGAGCGGGTCGAGGCGCGGCTCGGCTTCGGCATTCAATTCTGAGGGCGTTTTGTCTGAGGGCGTTTTGGGCATGGAATGGCAGTTTCTGGGCTCGGTTGCGGCGGCGACCGTCATCCTGACGGTCCCGGCGCATGCGACCGTCTATCTCACCGTCGAACAGGCGCAACAGGCGCTGCTGCCCGGCATCGCTCTGACCGCCTTTCCCTTGCACCTCTCCGACGCGCAGAAGGCCGCGATCGAGAAGCAGTCGGGCGTCGCCATGGGCAAATCGGCGCCGCGCGTCTGGCGCGGGGCGAGCGGCGAGCTCTTCATCGTCGACGAGGTCATCGGCAAGCACGAATACATCACCTATGCGGTCGCCCTCGGCGGCGACGGCGCGGTGCGCGGCATCGAGATCATGGAATACCGCGAGAGCTATGGCTACGAGGTGCGCAACGCCGAGTGGCGCCACCAATTCGTCGGCAAGACCGCGAAAGCGGCGCTGAAGCTCGACGGCGACATCAAGAATATCGGCGGCGCCACCCTCTCGTGCCGGCACGTCACGGATGGCGTCAAACGCCTGCTCGCGCTCTACGATGTCGCGCTCAAATAGCCTCCGCCGCGCCCGACCGCTCCTCGGCACCTTCGTCGAGATCCGGGTCCAGTCCGACTCGCCCGCAGCCGAGGCGGCGATTCTGGCCGCCTTCGCCGCGATCGCCCGCGTCGAGCGCTTGATGAGCGCGCACCGAGCCGACAGCGAGCTCTCGCGCCTCAACGCCGTCGGCCATGTCGAGGCCGTCGAGGTCGATCCCTGGACCTATGACGTGCTTGCGGCGGCGTTGCGCATCAGCGGCGCCACCGACGGCCTCTTCGACTGCACCGTCGCACCCGCCCTCGCGCGCCAGGGCTTCCTGCCGCGCCGCTTGCAGCGAGCCGGCAGCGGGCATCCGAGCTGGCGCGACATCCTGCTGCTTCCCGGCCGCCGCGTCCGCTTCCGCAGGCGGCTTGCGCTCGATCTCGGCGGCATCGCCAAAGGTTTTGCCGTCGACGAGGCGGTGGCGAGGCTGCGCGCCGCGGGCGATTTCGCGGGCGCCGTCAATGCCGGCGGCGACCTCCGCGTCTTCGGCCCGGCGGCCGAGCCCATTCATCTGCGCGATCCCGCCGAGCCGCGCCGATTGCTGCGGGTGGGCTCCCTCAAGGACGGCGCGATCGCGACCTCGGCCAGCTATTTCGCCGCGCGCCGGCGGAACGGCCGCCGCGTCGCGCCGATCGTCGACCCGCGGCGGCGCACCGTCATCGCGGCGAGCCGGCGCAGCGTCTCGGTTATCGCTGCCGACGCGCTCACCGCCGATGCGCTGACCAAGCCCGTGATGCTTGAAGGGCCGGGCAGCGCCGAATTCCTCGCCCGCTGCGGGGCGCGGGCGCTCATCCTCGAGGCGGGCGCGCCGCCGCTGGAGATCGGGCGTGCGGCCTAACGGCGTCAAGCTCTCGCGCCTCCACCAGGCGGCGCTGTACGGCGCCTTCGCCGTGCTTTTCGCCTCCGGCCTCGCTTGGTCCATCCTCCACGACGGCGTACCGGTCCTGGGCGGCGGGGATGGCGGCGAGTCCGCGATCGAGCCGCTGCTGCTCAGCATTCACGGCGCCGCCGCCATGGCGGCGCTGCTGGTGCTTGGCTCGCTTCTGCCGCAGCACATCAAATGGGCGTGGAAGGGGCGGATGAACCGGAGCACCGGCGGCCTCATGCTGACGACGCAGGCGCTGCTCGTCGTCACCGGCTACGCGCTCTACTACGCCGGCGACGACGGAATGCGCGCCTTGGCCAGCCGCCTTCATCTCGTCCTCGGCCTCGGCTTTCCCGCGCTCCTCGTCTGGCATATCCGCGAAGGCCGTCGCCGCGCCGCGTTGCAGAAAGCGGCCTCGCGCGCAGGGCGGGACTCGCCTTTCCCGCCGCCGCCGCTGCGCGTCGATCTCCCGCAACGTCTGACGACCAGCGCCGCCCCCCTCAGAGATCGATGCTCGCGCTGATCGCCGAAGCGACGCCTTACCCGAGGCCGCCCGGCCGCGATTCTCGCCGGAACCCGTTTACCAAGGCGAGCGATCCGCTCTAAGTAGAAGGCAGCGCCGGGCGTGCGGCGGATGCCGCTGCGTTTCATCACGGGAGGAGAGCGATGCCGAAGACCCCCTCTGAGATTCTGTCCGCCATTGCCGCGAAGCTCGGCCTCGATCGCGTCGGAAGCGCGGGCGGCGATCTCGACGTGACCTCGCCCATCGACGGCAAGACTCTGGCCCGCCTGCCTTCGAGCAGCACCGATGCCGTCGCCGCCGCGGTCGAGCGCGTGGAAACCGCCTTCCGCGCCTGGCGCCGCGTGCCGGCGCCGCAACGGGGCGCGCTCGTCCGCGTCTTCGGCGAGGTACTGCGCGAGAGGAAGCAGGAGCTCGGCACCCTCGTCAGCCTCGAGACCGGCAAGATCCTCACCGAAGGCCTCGGCGAAGTGCAGGAGATGATCGACATCTGCGACTTCGCCGTCGGCCTCTCGCGCCAGCTCTACGGCCTCACCATCGCCTCGGAGCGGCCCGGCCACCGCATGATGGAGACCTGGCACCCGCTCGGCGTCTGCGCCATCCTCACCGCCTTCAACTTCCCGGTGGCGGTGTGGTCGTGGAACGCCGCCATCGCCCTCGTCTGCGGCAATGCGCTCGTCTGGAAGCCGTCGGAGAAGGCGCCGCTGACGGCGCTCGCCTGCCGGCATCTCCTCGATGAGGCGGCGGCGCGCGTCGGCGGCGTGCCGGAGCATCTCTGCGAGATCGTCATCGGCGGGCCGCAGATCGGCGCGGCGCTGGCGCAGCACCCGAAGATCCCGCTCGTCAGTGCCACCGGGAGCTGCCGCATGGGCCGCGCCGTGGCGCCGCTCGTCGCCGGGCGCTTCGGCCGCACGCTCCTCGAACTCGGCGGCAACAACGCGATGATCGTCGCGCCTTCGGCCGATCTCGACCTTGCCGTCCGCGCCATTCTCTTCGCGGCCGTCGGCACGGCGGGGCAGCGCTGCACCAGCCTGCGCCGCCTCATCGTCCACCGCAGCATCGAGCGGAAGCTCGTCGATCGCCTCGTCGCCGCCTATGGCTCGGTCCCGGTCGGCGATCCGCTCGCCGAGGGGACCCTGGTCGGGCCGCTCATCGACAAGCGCGCCTTCACGGCGATGCAGGCGGCGCTCGAAGCGGCGAAGGCCGAAGGCGGCACGGTCCATGGCGGCGCGCGAGTCCTCGCGGAGCGCCATCCCGACGCCTATTACGTGACGCCGGCGCTCGTCCGAATGCCGCAGCAGACCGAGATCGTCCGCGCCGAGACCTTCGCGCCCATCCTCTACGTCATGCCCTATGACAGCCTCGACGAGGCGATCCGCGTCCACAACGATGTGCCGCAGGGCTTGGCCTCCAGCATCTTCACCACCGATTTGCGCGAGGCCGAGCGCTTCATGTCGGCCGAGGGCAGCGATTGCGGCATCGTCAACGTCAATATCGGCCCCTCGGGCGCCGAGATCGGCGGCGCCTTCGGCGGCGAGAAGGAGACGGGCGGCGGCCGAGAATCGGGCTCCGACGCCTGGAAGGCCTATATGCGCCGCGCGACGAACACGATCAATTACTCGAACGAGCTGCCGCTGGCGCAGGGGGTGAAGTTCGAGGTCGGGTGACCGCGCACTCCTCGTTGCGAAGCGAAGGCGAAGCAATCCAGCCTCGTCGCGCTGGCTCCTGGATTGCGTCGCTGCGCGCAATGACGGGCGGCGAGGGTCCGATACGCCCCGGCTTGTCGCGCCGGGGTGATCGCCTGATAATCGCTCCCTGAGATTTCCGCGCAGGCGAAGGGGCGCGGCAGGGCAAAGAAGCGGAGGAAATCCCATGTCGAGCACGCTTTTCCCGGTCCCGGACGAATGGGCCAGCAACGCCTGGATCGATCAGGCGAAATACCGCCGGATGTACGAGGAATCGGTGCGCGACCCGGAGAAGTTCTGGGGCGAGGAGGGCAAGCGCCTCCACTGGGTGAAGCCCTACTCGCGCGTCAAGAACGTGAGCTACAGCGGCGATGTTCACATCCGCTGGTACGAGGACGGCACCCTCAACGCTGCCTATAACTGCATCGACCGCCACCTCCCCGTCCGTGCCGAGCAGACGGCGATCCTGTGGGAGGGCGACAATCCCGAAGAGCACCGCCACATCAGCTATGGCGAGCTCTACGAGAATGTCTGCCGCTTCGCCAATGCCCTCAAGGCGCGCGGCGTCAAGAAGGGCGACCGCGTCACCATCTACCTGCCGATGATTCCCGAGGCGGTCTATGCGATGCTCGCTTGCGCCCGGATCGGCGCCATCCATTCCGTCGTCTTCGGCGGCTTCTCGCCGGACAGCCTGATCGGGCGCATTCAGGATTGCGATTCGAACGTCCTCATCACCGCCGATGAAGGCCGGCGCGGCGGCCGCAAGGTACCGCTGAAGGCCAATGCCGACGAGGCGCTGAAGCAGTGCCCCATGGTGACGACGGTGTTCGTCGTCCGCCACACCGGCGGCGCCGTCGCCTGGCGCGAGGGGCGCGACGTCTGGTACCACGAGGCGATGGCGGCGGCGTCGCGCGACTGCCCGCCCGAGGAAATGAGCGCCGAGGATCCGCTCTTCATCCTCTATACCTCGGGCTCGACCGGCAAGCCCAAGGGCGTGCTGCACACGACAGGCGGCTATCTCGTCTTCACCGCGGCGACGCACCAATACGTCTTCGACTACCATGATGGCGACATCTACTGGTGCACCGCCGATGTCGGCTGGGTGACGGGGCACAGCTACATCGTCTACGGGCCGCTCGCCAACGGCGCGACGACCCTGATGTTCGAGGGCGTGCCTAACTATCCCGACCCGTCGCGCTTCTGGCAGGTCTGCGACAAGCACAAGGTCAACATCTTCTATACGGCGCCGACCGCCATCCGCGCGCTGATGCGCGAGGGCGAAGGCTACGTCAAGAAGACGAGCCGGAAATCGATGCGCCTGCTCGGCAGCGTTGGCGAGCCGATCAATCCCGAGGCCTGGCTCTGGTACTACAACGTCGTCGGCGAGAAACGCTGCCCCATCGTCGACACCTGGTGGCAGACGGAGACGGGCGGCATCCTCATCACGCCGCTGCCCGGCGCCATCGCGCAGAAGCCGGGCTCGGCGACGCTGCCCTTCTTCGGCGTGCGGCCCGCGATCGTCGATGGCGAGGGCAAGGTGCTGGAAGGCGCGGCGGAAGGCAATCTCTGCCTCCTCGACAGCTGGCCGGGGCAGATGCGCACTGTCTATGGCGACCACAAGCGCTTCGTCGACACCTATTTCTCGACCTTCCCCGGCAAGTACTTCACCGGTGACGGGGCGCGGCGCGACGAGGACGGCTATTACTGGATCACCGGCCGCGTCGACGACGTCATCAACGTCGCCGGCCACCGCCTCGGCACCGCCGAGGTCGAGAGCGCACTCGTCGCCCATGCCAAGGTCGCCGAGGCGGCGGTCGTGGGATATCCGCACGACATCAAGGGCCAGGGCATCTATGCCTATGTCACGCTGAATGCCGGCGAGGCGCCGAGCGAGGCCTTGCGGCAGGAGCTCGTCGCCTGGGTGCGCAAGGAGATCGGCCCCATCGCCACGCCCGACCTCATCCAATGGGCGCCGAGCCTGCCGAAGACGCGCTCGGGCAAGATCATGCGCCGCATCCTGCGCAAGATCGCCGCCAACGAGCACCAGGCCCTCGGCGACACCTCGACTCTCGCCGACCCGGCCGTCGTCGCCGATCTCGTCGAGAACCGGATGAACAGGGGTTGAGCATAGCGAGGGCAACAGACCTTCGCCGCCCTCTCTCTCCCGCTTGCGAGAGAGGGTCGGGGTGAGTGCACGCCGTTGCGCCGCGCGCTTTTGAGTTGTGGGCGCCACCCCCTCACCCTGCCCTCTCCCCGGCGGGGAGAGGGTTTCTGTTGCGTCATTGGACACTAAGGAAGGTGCGCGTGCGGTTCTCACCCCTCGTCGATCGCATCGCCGGCAAGGGCGCCGAGGCCTGGAACATCCATCACGATGCCGAGCGCCAGCGCGCCGCCGGGCGCGAGATCATTTTCCTCACCGTCGGCGATCCCGACCAGCCGCCGCCCGAGCCCATCATCGCCGCGACGATCGCGGCGCTGCGGCAGCACCGCACCGGCTATGCGCCGATCGTCGGCTACGAGCAGACGCGCGCCGCCATCGCCGCGCGCTTCGCCCGGCGCACGGGCCAGCCCTGCGCGGCCGAGAACGTCGTGATCGTGCCGGGCACGCAGGCCGGCCTTTATTGCGCGCTGCAATGCCTCGCCGGCCCCGGCGACGAGGTGATCGTCCCCGAGCCCATGTACGCGACCTACGAGGCCGTCGCCGGCGCCGCCGGCGCGCGCATCGTCAACGTGCCGCTGCGGCCCGAGAACGGCTTCCATCCCGACCTCGACCAGCTCGCTCGCGCCGTCACGCCGCAGAGCCGCGTCCTCTGGATCAACAGCCCGCACAATCCGACGGGCGCGGTGCTGCGGCGCGAGGAGATCGCGTTCGTCGCCGAGCTCTGCCGCCGCCATGACCTCTGGCTCGTCTCGGACGAGGTCTATGAGGACCTCGCCTTCGCGCGGCCGCATCTGAGCCCCTATGCGCTGCCGGGCATGGCCGAGCGCACGGTCGTCATCTCCAGCCTCTCGAAATCGCACGCCATTCCCGGCTTCCGCTTCGGCTGGGTCATCGGCCCCGTCGCGCTGACGCGGCATCTCTTCAATCTCATTCTCTGCACGCTCTATGGCGGGCCGCCCTTCATTCAGGACGGAGCGATGCCGGCGCTCACGGGCGAGCTCGCCGAGGTGGCGGCGCTTCACGAGGATTACCGCCGCCGCGCCGCGCTTCTCGCCGGCATTCTGGGCGCGGCGCCGAACTGCCGCGTGGCGCAGCCCGAAGGCGGCATGTTCCTGCTGCTCGATGTCCGCGGCACGGGCCGCGGCTCGGAGGAGTTCGCGCGGCTGCTCCTCGAGCGCGAGGCGGTCGCGGTCCTGCCTTGCGACGGCTTCGGTCCCTCCGTCGTCGGGCATCTGCGCATCTCGCTGACGGCGGCGGACGACATCCTTGCCGAGGCCGGCCGCCGCATCCTGCGCCTCGCGCGCTCCTTCAACGCGCCGAGCGGGATGACGGCGGGGTAGGGCCGGTCGTTCGAGCCGGCGGCACGGGGGAGAAGAAGGGGCGCGGGGGGTGTGCGAGGTGTCTCAGAGCACCGGTTCCAGCCGCTGCTCCGCGCGCTGCGGCGGGGATTCGTCATCGACGAGGACGCGTTCGGCCGGCAGGGTGATGCGGGCGGTGGTGCCGCGGCCGGGCGCGCTGCGCAGCTCGAGCGCGCCGCCATGCATCTCGGCGAAGGCCTTGACCAGCGGCAGGCCGAGCCCCGTCCCCTCGTGCTTGCGCACGAGCGCGCTCTCGATCTGCCGGAAGGGCTGCAGCGCCAGCGCCGTCTCTTCCTCGTTCATGCCGATCCCGGTATCGGTCACGGTGATGACGAGGCCGCCTTCTTCGCCGCGGCCGATGCCGAGCGTCACCCGGCCTTCGGGCGGCGTGAACTTGACGGCGTTCGACAACAGGTTGAGCAGAATCTGCTTGAGGCGCATGGCATCGCCCCGCAAGCGCGGCAGCGCCGGCGGCAGATCGAGGCGGAGCGCGATCCGCGCCTCGCTCGCCTGGCGCTCCATGATGCTGGCGCAGCTCCGCGCGAGCGCGCCCAGATCGACGATCTCCTCGGAAAGCTCCATCTTGCGCGCCTCGATCTTCGACATGTCGAGGATGCTGCTGATGAGGCCGAGGAGATGGCGGCCGGCCGTCAGGATGTCGCCGGCATATTCGCGGTACTTGGCATTGCCGATGGGTCCGAAGATTTCGCGGCCGAGCACGTCGGAGAAGCCGATGATCGCGTTCAAGGGCGTGCGCAGCTCGTGGCTCATGACGGCGAGGAACTCGCTCTTCGCCCGACTCGCCGCCTCGGCATCGGCCTTGGCTTCGAGGAGGCGGCGCTCGGCCAGGATCTCGCCGGTGATGTCGCGGGCGTTGCCGGCGTAGCCGCGGAAGCGGCCGCGCGAATCGAAGACCGGTTTGCCGCTGACGCTGAGATGGCGGACCGTGCCGTCGGGACCGAGGCGCTGATAACGGAAGTCGCGGAACGGCCGGCGAGCGTCGAGGTCGGCCTGATGCTGGCGCCACTGCTCCGCGGTGACGCCGCGCAGCACCACCTCCTGCCGGGTCTTGCCGATGTAATCGTCGGTCGAGCGCCCGGGCTCCCGATAGGCGGAGTGCGAGAAATAGGTGAAGCGCAGCTGGGCGTCCTGCTCCCAGAACCAGTCGGACGACGCTTCGGCGAAGTTGCGGAAGCGCTCCTCGCCGGCGCGCAGCGCCTCGGCGAGGGCTTCGCGGCGCCGCGCCGCCTGCGCCAGGAAGAAGAGCAGCGCGCAGATGACGATCGAGGCGGCGACGGTGCCGCCCGAGAAGAGGCGCAGCTCGCCGTACCATTCTTGGAGCACGGTATCGACCGGAACGGAGACGACGCTGACGAGCGGCAGCCCGGAAAGATGCCGCGTGCTGACGATGAGGGCGGCGCCGGTCGTGGGGTCGCGCTCGCGGCTGAGGCCGTCCTCCGCCGCGGCGACCGCGGGCCGGGGCAGGGCGCCGATGGCGTGCGGGGCGCCCTTCATGTAGCCGAGGACGCGAACGCCGTCGCTGCGATAGAGCGCGATCGAGCTCGCATCGCGCAGAGCGAGGCTGTCATAGATGTCGCGGAAGTAGTTCGGGTCGAGCGCCGCCGCGATCATCCCGCCGAAGGCCCCGTTCGGCGCCGCGATGCGCCGGGCGATGCTGATCGCCGGCCTGCCGTCGCCTCGGGCGATGAGCGGGGCGCTGATGAAGGGGCCGTCGGGCGGGTCGTCGCGCAAGGTGCGGAAGGATGCGCCGTCGCCGACCGGGAAGGCGTCGCCCGATCGGGCGTCGCTGACGCGGACCCAGCCATCGGGGTCGGCGACGATCATGCCGTGGATCTGCGGCGTGTCGGCGATGAGGCGGCGCAGCTCCGCGGATAGGAGGGCATTGCCGGCAATCCCCTCGCCGCGCGCTGCCGCGACATGCTTCATCATCATGCGCAGCAGGAAATCGACATGCTGGACGGCGCGCGCCGTCTGCTCGGCAAGGACAAGATTGAGGTTGCGCGTCTCACGCTCGGCATCCTCGATGGCCCGCATGCGGAAGTGCCAGAGGACGCCGCCCGTCACGACCGTGATGCCGATGACGAGCAGCGCGGCGAGCCCGATCAGCCCCGTGCTCTGGCGGACCATGGCGGAAGGGCGGAAGGCGCGGGCGCGGGCGATGAAACCGGTTGGGACGAGCCTCATCCTCGCCCGTCCGGAGAATGGCCGAGACGTGATACCAGGATCGCGATCATCGCGGCGATCATCGCAAGGGCGGATTAACAAAGCTTTATGCGGCGGCGCGCCGGCGGAGCGGCGGCAAGGGCCTCAGCCGATCTCCTTGTCGTCGCGGTGGCCGCGCAGCAAGGCCGCATAGCGCCGCGTCAGCTCGGGCATGATCGTCGCTCCCGGCGGCGGCCGCTCGAGGCCGAAGACCCACTTCGGAAAGTCGAGCGGCTCCTGGATCGCCCAGATCCGCTCGTGCTCCCCGGGCGGCAGGATCGCCGCGGGGTCGCCGACCGCGATCCAGCCGATCGGCACGGTCGCATCGGGCGGCACGCGCGTCCGCAGGTGAACAACGCCATTGATGCGGATCTCGGCCCTGGCGCCGATGACCGCATCGTTGAAGATGGCGACCCCGGTCGCGAGGAAGGCGTCGTCCTCGATGCGGCAGCCGCTGAGATAGGCGCGGGGCCCGATGAGCACGTGGTTGCCGATCGCGACGGGCGCGCGCCTGCTCGCCTTGAGGACGGCGTTCTCCATGACGACGCATTGGCGGCCGAGGCTGATGCTGCCGCTCTCCGCCGACAGCACCGCGCCGAAGCCGATGGCGCAATCCGCCCCGACGCGGACATCGCCGCAGAGCACCGCCGTCGGCGCGACCCAGGCCGAGGGATCGACGGCGGGGCGCTTGCCGCGGTGCTCGTAGAGCATGCGCGGCCCGCCTTCAGCGCGCCGCCAGCGCGCGCAGCTGACGGTTGGCGACGGTCAGCATCGCGAGGTCGCGGGCGGGGGCGGCGATGATGTCCTGCAGCAGCGCCTGCACCGGCGCGACCGCGCCGGCGTTGCGCTCGAGCCAGGCGGCGAGCGCCTTGCCAGCGGCTCCTTTGCCGGCGGCGAGCGCCTTGTGCGTCAGCTCGCTCTGATGCTGGAAGAAGTCCTCGATGAGCGCCGCGACCGCCATCTTCTGCCACGCCGTCTCGGTCTTCAGCGCCTCGGCGGCATCGCGCAGCGCGCCGAGGCCGAAGCGGGCGCCGAGCGCGAAATAGGCGCCCGCCGTCTCGGCGATGTCGCGCTTCTCGCCGGCGAGGCGGACGATGTCGAGGGCGCAGGCGAGATAGTCGAGGCGGGCGACGCGGCGGGCGAGCGCGTCGGGAGCCCCGCGTGCGGCGAGGGCGGCGGCGCGCGCCGCCAGAGCCGCGGCCTCGGCCGCCGGCAGGAGGCCGGCGAGGCGCTTGTCGATGGTGGCGATTCCGGGGGCGAATTGCGCCGAGAGAGCGCGCAGGTCGAGGGCGAGGCCCGAGCGCAGGAACCACAGCGTCGCCCGTTCGAGGAGGCGGCCGACGCGCCGCAGCATCTCGTATTGCAGCGCGGTCGGCACCGTGTTGTCGAGCGCCTCGATCGCCTGCCAGAGCGGACGCAGATCGAAGACCTCGCGCGTGATCGCGTAGGCATGGGCGATGTCGGCGATGCTGCGGCCGCTCCGCTCCGCCATCTCGTTGGCGAAGGTGATGCCGGCGCGGTTGACGAGGCTGTTCGCGACATGAGTCGCGATGATCTCGCGGCGGAGCTGGTGCTTCTCGATCGCCGAGCGGTAGCGCTTGACGAGCGGCTCCGGGAAGTAGCGTAGGAGATCGGCCTTCAGCTCCGGATCGTCGGGCAGCGGCGAGGGCAGGAGCTCGGCATCGATCGTCATCTTGGCGTAAGCCATGAGAATGGCGAGCTCGGGCCGCGTCAGCCCGATCCGCGCCGCCGCGCGCGCCGCCAGCGTTTCGTCATCGGGCAGAAACTCGACGGCGCGCGACAGCTTGCCGGCGCGTTCGAGGCTGCGCATCAAGCGCACCTGCTGGTCGAGGAGGTCGGCGCCCTCCGCCTCGGCGAGGCTGAGCGCCTGGCCCTGCAGGTAATTGTCGCGGAGGACGAGCTGCGCCACCTCCTCCGTCACCTCGGCGAGGATGCGGTCGCGTCCGGCGCGGTCGAGCTTGCCGGCGGCGACGACGGCGCCCAGCAGGATCTTGATGTTGACCTCGTGGTCGGAGGTGTCGACGCCGGCCGAGTTGTCGATCGCGTCGGTATTGATGCGCCCGCCTTTGAGCGCGTATTCGATCCGGCCGCGCTGCGTCACGCCGAGATTGGCGCCCTCGCCGACGACGCGCGCCCGGATGTCGCGCCCGTCGATGCGCAAGGCGTCGTTGGCGCGGTCGCCCACCTCGGCATGGCTCTCGTCATGCGCCTTCACATAGGTGCCGATGCCGCCGAACCAGAGCAGGTCGACGGGCGCCTTCAGCATGGCGCGGATGAGCTCGGCCGGCGTCGCCCGCTCGGCGGTCAGGCCGAAGAGCGTGCGGATTTGCGGCGTCAGCTCGATCGATTTCTGGCTCCGCTCGAAGACGCCGCCGCCCTTCGAGATGAGCTTGCGGTTGTAGTCGCTCCAGTTGGAGCGCGGCAATTCGAAGAGGCGCCGGCGCTCGGCGAGGCTCTTCTTCGGATCGGGATCGGGATCGAGGAAGATGTGGAGGTGGTTGAAGGCGGCGATGAGCTTGATCTGCGGCGACAGCAGCATGCCGTTGCCGAAGACGTCGCCCGACATGTCGCCGACGCCGACCACCGTGAAGGGCGTCGTCTGGATGTCGGTGCCGAGCTCGCGGAAATGGCGTTTCACCAGCTCCCAGGCGCCCTTCGCGGTGATTCCCATGCCCTTGTGGTCGTAGCCCGCCGAGCCGCCCGAGGCGAAGGCGTCGCCGAGCCAGAAGCCGTATTCGGCGGCGACGCCGTTGGCGATGTCCGAGAAGGTCGCCGTGCCCTTGTCGGCGGCGACGACGAGGTAGGGATCGTCGCCGTCGCGCCGCACCGTGTCGGCGGGCGGTACGACGGCGCCCTTGACGATGTTGTCGGTGATGTCGAGAAGGCCGCGCATCAGGATCTTGTAACATTCGATGCCTTCGGCCTGGATCGCCTCGCGCGAGGCGCCGGCGGGCGGCGGACGCTTCACGACGAAGCCGCCTTTCGAGCCGACCGGCACGATGACGGCGTTCTTCACCATCTGCGCCTTCATGAGGCCGAGGATCTCGGTGCGGAAATCCTCGCGCCGGTCCGACCAGCGGATGCCGCCGCGCGCCACCTTGCCGCCGCGCAGATGAATGGCCTCGACGCGCGGGCTGTAGACGAAGATCTCGACGAGGGGGCGCGGCAGAGGGAGGAAATCGATCTCGCGGCTCGCGAGCTTGACCGAGAGATAGGGCTTCGCCTCGCCCTTGGCGCTCCGCTGATAGTAGTTGGTGCGAAGGCTCTTCTGCACGAGGAGGAGGAAGCTGCGGAGAATGCGATCTTCGTCGAGATTGGTGACGGCTTCGAGCGCCGTCTCGATCGCCGCCACGATGCGCGCCTCGCGCGCCTCGCGGCCTTTGCCGCCCTTCGGGTCGAAGCGGCACTCGAAGAGCTCGACCAATGCTCGCGCGATCTCGGGATGGCCCGCGAGCGCCGCCTCCATATAGGCCTGGCTGAAGGTGCTGCCGGCCTGGCGCAGATATTTGCTGAAGAGGCGGAGCACGACGACCTGGCGCCAGGCGAGGCCGGCGGCGAGGACGAGGCGGTTGAGCCCGTCATTCTCGACCCCGCCCGTCCAGACCTGCAGAAAGGCGTCCTCGAAGCGCTGGTGAATCGCGGTGACAGCCTCGGCGGCGGCGCCGGCTTGCCGCGCGACGAGGCTGAAATCCTGGATCCAGGCGGCGCCCGGCTGCCCGCCGACCGCCACCTCGTGCGGCACCTCGCCGATGACCTTCAGCCCCATATTCTCCAGCATCGGCAGGACGTCGGAGAGCGCGACCGGGCTCCCGGCATGGAAGACCTTGAAGCCGAGCCCCTCGGCGTCTCCGGCGCGGCGGTAGAGCGTCATCGCCAGCGGCAGGCCGCTCAACACGGCCTCGATGCGGTCGATGTCGCGCACCGCCTCGTCGACCGGCACCGCTTCGCGATAGGCGGTCGGAAAGGCCGTAGCGTAGCGATGCAGGAGATGGAGCGCCGCCTCCTCGCCCTTCGCCGCCACCAGCGCTTCCTGCAGCCGGTCCGCCCAAATGCGGCCGGCCTCGGCAAGGCGCGCCTCGATCCTGGCGGGATCGGTCGCCGGCAGCTTGCCGCGCGTCGTCTCGACGATGAAATGGACGCGCGCCAGCACCGATTCGTCGAGCTGGGTCGTGAAGCTGGCGACGCTGCCCTTCAGCTCCTCTTCGAGGATCGCCGCCATGCGGCGCCGCAAATCGGTGCTGTAGCGGTCGCGCGGGACGTAGACGAGGCAGGAGACGAAGCGCTCCAGCGGGTCGCGCCGCAGGAAGAGCGCGATGCGCTGGCGCTCCTGCAGATTGAGGATGCCCATCGCGGTGTCGAACAGCTCCTCCTCGGACATCTGGAAGAGCTCGTCGCGCGGGTAGGTGTCGAGGATGTGCTGCAGCGCCTTGCCGTCATGGCTCGCCGGCGCGAAGCCGGCGCGCGCCAGAACGCGCTGCACTTTGAGGCGCAGCACCGGGATGACGCGCGGGCTGCGGCTGTAGGCGAGCGAGGTGAAGAGGCCGAGGAAGAGCCGCTCGCCCAGGACCTCGCCGGCTTCATCGAAGATCTTGATGCCGATCGCGTCCATATTCGCCGGGCGGTGGACGGTCGAGCGGCGGTTCGACTTGCTGATCGTCAGCAGGCGCTTCTGCCGCAGATAGTTCTGAACGACGGCCGGCAGCGCCGCGAAATGGCGCAGCCCGTCGAAGACCGAGTAGTCATCGTCGCGCAGGATGCCGAGGCCGCTCTTCGGCACGACGACGGGCTCGTCGGCCGCGGCGGGGCGGTAGCGGTATTCGCGGTATCCGAGGAAGGTGAAGTTGTCCTCGTCGAGCCAGCGCAGGAAATCGGCGATCTCGTTCACCTCGCGGATCGGTAGCGGCAGGCTGCGGCTCTCGAGGTCTTCGAGCGTCGCCTTGAGGGCCTTGCGCATGCGCGGCCAGTCGGCGACCGCATGCCGCACGTCGCCGAGCACGGAGATGAGCCGCGCCTTGATCGCCTCGCGCCGCTGCGGGTCGCTCTGCTCACTGATCTCGACGTGCATCAGCGATTCGCGCAGCACCTCGGCGCCGTCGGCGCCGTTGCCGTCGATTCCGTCGAGCAGCTCGATGAGGCGTCCCTCGGCATCGCGCCGCACGGCGACGATCGGGTGGATGACGAGATGGACGATGAGATCGATCTCGTTGAGCGCCGCCGTCACCGAATCGACGAGGAACGGCATGTCGTCGTTGACGATCTCGATGATGGTGCGGTTGGAGCGCCAGCCATGCTCGGCCCGGCGCGGATTGAGGATGCGCAGCTTGACCGTGCCGGGTTTGCGCTGCTGGGCGAATTGCCAGAGCGAACCGGCGGCGCCGCACAGATCCTCGGCATCGCGCGACAGCACGTCCTCGGGCGGGACATGCGCGTAGAAGCGGCGCACGAGGCGCGCGAGCGCGTCCTTCTTCTCCGCGCCGGGCCGCGCCGCGGCCAGGGCGGCGACATTCTCGACCAGCGCGTGCTTTCGTTCCTCGCCGTGCAGCGGCATTCGCCGTTTCCTCCCCGATTTCCGACGGGGCGGGCGGCGGCGCTGCCGCCGCCCGCCCCCTCAGTTCCGCCGCACCGTCGTGACGCCGATCATCGCATCGCGCGTGACGAGCGCGGCGAGCTCCGTCTCGCCCATCCCCTCGCTGCCGGCGGGCCGCTCGGGCAAGACGAGATAGCGCATGTCGGCGGTCGAATCATGGACGCGCACCTCGACATCGTCCGCCAGCACGGTGCCGAATTCGGCGAGCACGGCGCGCGGCTCGCGGACGGCGCGGCTGCGATAGTTGCGGCTCTTGTACCAATCGGGCGGCAAGCCGAGCAGATTGCGCGGATAGCAGGAGCAGAGAGTGCAGACGATGAGGTTGTGGAGGCCCGGCCGATTCTCGACCACGACCAGCTTCGTCGGTCCCATGGCAATGCCGAGCTCCTCGCAGGCGGCGGTGCCGTTGTCGAGGAGCCGCGCCTTGAAGGCCGGGTCGCACCAGGCGCGGGCGACGACGCGCGCCCCCTGCGCGGGGCTGCGCTGATCCATCGCCTCGATGGTGCGGCGGAGGTCATCGGGATCGATCGTGCCCTTCTCGATGAGGAGCTCGCGCACCGCGATCTCCATTCTCTGGTAATAGCCGAGCGGCCCCTCGTCATCGGGACGGGTCGGGTGGACATGCGCGCCCGCCGCTCCGTGGTCGTGGTGGTGGCCGGATGGTTGCGTCATGGCGGTCTCCTCGGCCTCCTCAGGCGGGTTCGAGCCAATGCTGGTAGATTTCGACCTCGATGGTGTCGGCGGGCGGGCCGGCGTAATCCGGCCACACATCCGCCTGGCGAAAGCGCACCCGGTAGAGCGGCTGGGCGGGCAGGCCCGGCCGGTTGTAGGCGAGCTCCTCCGGATTGGGAAAGGTGCCGCAGATGCGCTCGATGACGCCTTGCCGGCCGCGAATGTACCAGGGCGTGCGGATATGGCCCGGCACATCGGCGCGCCGTACGGCGACGCGGTCGCCCGGCCGGAAACGATAGGGCTCGGCCGGCGTCACCGACCAGCTTGCGGCAGCCTTCATCGAGAGGGCCGCCTCCGGCCGGCCTTTCTCGCGCATTCCTCGGGCACCTCGCGTCGTTACCGATCCGCAGTCATCTGCGCGACACGATAGCGAATCATCCCCGGGGACGCCAGAATCGGGGAGGCGGCTCCACGAAATCGGCGCGGCGCAGACGCCCGAAGGCCGCCGCTGCCGGCTACATTCCGCCGCCATTCCCGCCGTCGCCGTGGAGGTGGGCGGGATCGGGCGCGGGCGCCATCGGGCAGCCCGAGAGGAGCGTCGTCGCGAGGGCGAGGGCGGCGAAGAACGCGCTCCGAATTCGTCGCATGGCGAGGCCTCGAGACAGCGGCGTGGCGCGCCGCCGGTTCGGAATCATCCGCCGCGCCGCGCCGGCGCGCAGTCACATCCGCGTGAGCGCCGGCGACAGGACCGCACCTGGCCTAGGGCGGATAGAGCCGCATGAGACGCTGCTGCTTGCGATAGAGGCGCAGCAGATCGAGGGCCCGCATCGAGGCAAAGCCGCGGTCGCGGTTCTGCCGGCCGATCGCGAAGGAGGCGGCGAGCTGCGCGAACCAGGCGCGGTAGGCCGACCGCAGGCTGGCGCCGCGATCCCAAATATGCGTCGCCTCGCTGCCGACGCCGTTGAACTCGATGATGGAGAAGCCCTCGCCGCGCATCAGATCGAGGAGCGAGCGGAAGCGCACATCGAAGCGCCCGATATAGAACTCGTCGATCTCGCGCGCGATCCGGTCGAATGCCGCCGTCATCTCCGGCGTGATGAAGCGGAACCCGTCGCGGAAGACGGCGCCGCGGCAATGATTGCCGAGGAAGGTGAGGCGAAAGCTCTCGCCCGCCGCCAGGACGCGGTCGCGCGCGTCGCGATGGCGGGCGAGATAGAGTGCGGCGATGCGGCCGGCGCGCGGATCGGCGCGGATCAGCTCTTCGAGAGTGGAGCGCCCGTCGCCGGTGACGCGCGGAAAGTATTTGAGCGTGAGCGAGACGATGCGGCCCATCGCCTCGCCGGGCCGCCGCAGATAGAAGACGCCGGCCTCGCCTTCCTCCGGCACGAAGCGCTGGAGCATCACGCGCGCGCCGCGCGGGAAGGCGTCGAGATAGGCGCGCAATTCCGCCGGCCCGCGGATGATCCGCACCCCCGTGCCGCGGCAGCCGATATCCGGCTTCGCCACGAGCGGGAAGCCGATGCCGCGTGCGGCCGCGGCGGCGAGCGCCGCCTCGAGATCGGCGTCAGCGGCGCGCGCCGGGGCGGTGACCATCGTCGCGAAGGGGGCGAGGAGGCGGCGCCCTTCGGTCCCCAGCATGGAGAGGCTCGCGGCTTTCGACTCGCCGCAGAGCCCGCCGGCTTCGAGGCGAGGATTGGCGAGGGTCGGCAGCGTGACGCTGCGATACCGCAACGCCAGACCGATCCAGCATAGCACGACGGGGAGATAGAAGAGGGCCGGCGGCCAGAGCTCGAAGAGCGAGAGCGGCCGCTCGGCGCGACCGGCAAGCGGGACGGCGCCCGCCCGCAGGACCCGCGCCGTCGCCGGCTCGGCCGGTACTCCGGAAGGGCTCACGGCCGGGCGCGGCGGCGGCGCTGGCTCAGGCGATGCCACATCCACGGCGCTGCCGCGATCAGCAATCCGATGGGCCAGCGCCAGGCGCCGAGAGAGCTGGCGGCAAGCGTGCCGAGGCGATAAGTGACGGCGAAGACGAGCGACGTCCAGACGAGGGTGGCGGCGATCACCGCCAGCATGAACCGCCCGAAGGGCAGCGCGAGGAAGCCGCAAGTCGTGTAGGTCGGCAGCCGCGCTCCCGGCAGGAAGCGGCTCGAGAAGACAGCGAGGGCGAGCCGCTGCGCCAGCCATTTCTGCACCCGCGACGCCCGCTCTCCCGCGATGAGCCTCTGCGCCCAGCGATGTGTCGCGGCGAGGCGGCCAAGCGCGTAGAGCCCGGCATCGCCGGCGGCAATGCCGACGTAAAGAGCCGTCACCGCGATCACCGCCGGCACATAGCCGCTCGCCGCGGCGAGCGCGGCCAGCACGCTGGCGGCGTCTTCCAGAATGAAGGTCGCCGCCATGATCGTGCCGAACTGGAGGACCGGCTGGGCCTCGGTCGCATGCAGAAGCCCCGCCATGAAGGTCGAGATCGTCACGCTGCCTGCTTTTCCGCCGGTCCGGCTCCGCCCTGCGGCGAGGATTGCGGACAGGCACGCCTTTCGCGCGAACCCTGGGGCGGCTCAATTGGTTCCGCGGAGCGCGCCGCGACCGGGGCGGCCAGGGGCGAGGGCGATCTCCGGCCGGCAATTGACGCAGCGCCCCCGCGGATCCCTGCGCTATAAGAGCCTCAACGGCAGAAGGAGAAGCTCATGCGCAAGATCGTTGTCCCCATCGCGCTGTCAGCGGCGCTCGTCTCGCTCGCCATTGCGCCTGCCGCGGCGCAAAGCACGGGCGCGGTGCCGGTCCCGGTGCCGAGCCTGCCGCCCGGTCCGCTCGGCGCCAGCTTCGATGCCTCGCGCCTCGCCGTCACCTCCGCGGCCAACGAGCACGGCGCCTTTCTCTGGATCGTCGATTCGATTCAGCACGCGGTGATGCTGTGCGAGAAGACGGAGGCCGGGAAGGAGTTCAGCTGCACGCGCAAGAAGCTGCCTTGAGGCCGGGCGCGGTCACGCCGCGCCTTCGCGCGCCTCGATCTCGGTCATCTTGCGGGCGAGCTCGTCGGTTGTGATCGCGCCGCGCTGGAGGAGCGTGTTGCAGATGGCCGAGATCCAGCGCTCGTAATAGCTCATCCGGTCATAGGCGTCGGGCGGCAGCGCCTCGATGTTGCGCCGCAGCTCGTCGACATTGAGCAAGCGGTGCTTGGGCGAGGACAGCAGCACCATCAGCGCGTCGACGCGCTTCTCCCAAAAGGCGTAATCGTGCTCGGTCCGCGCGACCGGTCCCGCCGGCTGACCGCCCATATCGTGATGACTGCGCATCCGCCGCACCCTCCTCGTTCCTCGCGCCCGAGTGTGGCGCCGCGCCGGCCCGGACGCAAGCCGAGGCCGCGGCGCCAAGTTTCCATAGGGGGAGACACTGGACACCGTGCTCGCGGCGGCGGATCCTCGCGCCGCGGCCGGTGCTGCGACGGCGGCTTCGAGGGGGCGGCATGGATTCTCTGTGGACCTTTTTGAAGGGGCGAGCGCTCGCCGTTTCGGTCGCGCATGACGCGTTCAATTTCGAGGTCTCCTGGCTCGGCATCGTCCTCATCATCGCGGCGGCGCTGCTGCTGCGCTACCTGCGGCGCCGCTGAGCGGCGCGCGCCGGGTGCGGCGGCGGCTCGGCGGCGTTAGTGTGGCGCCATGATTGCCGTCGATTGGGGCACGTCGAGCTTCCGCGCCTACCGGCTCGATGCAGCGGGGCGCATCCGCGACCGGCGCGCGGCGCCTGCCGGCATCCTCAGCGTCGCGGAAGGCGGATTTCCGGCGGCGCTCGAAACCCAGCTCGGCGACTGGATCGAGGAGACGCCCATCCTCATGAGCGGCATGGTCGGCAGCCGCCAGGGCTGGCTCGAAGCGCCCTATGCCGATTGCCCGGCGGGTGCCGCCGAGATCGCTCGCCTCATGCGCCGCGTCTCTTGGGAAGGCGGTCGCCGCGAGGCTTGGATCGTGCCCGGCCTCGCCTGCCGGGACGCCGCCGCCGTCGCCGATGTGATGCGCGGCGAGGAGACGCAGATTCTGGGCGCGGCGGAGGAGCTGCCGGAAGGCGCGGCGATTCTGTGCCTGCCGGGAACGCACAGCAAATGGGTGCGCCTCGACAGCGGCCGCATCCTGGATTTCGCCACGGCGATGACCGGCGAGGCGTTTGCCGTGCTGCGCCGGCACAGCATTCTCGGCCGGCTGATGCCGCCCGAGGGCGCTGCCGCCGCGATCACCGCCGACGCCGCCTTCGATGCCGGGCTCGCGCGCGCCGGCGACCCGGGCGGGCTGCTCCATCACCTCTTCGGCGTGCGCAGCCGCGCCCTCTTCGGCGAGATCGCGCCAGCAGCGCTTCCGGCCTATCTCTCGGGCGTCCTCATCGGGCGCGAGCTCGCCGATCTCCTGCCGCGCGAGGGCGGCATCGTTCACATCATCGCCGAGCCGGGACTTGCCAGGCTCTATGCGCACGCGCTCGCCGCCGCCGGCCGGAAAGCGCGCATTCTCGATCCCGATTGCGTCGCGCGGGGCCTCTATCGCCTCGCCGCGCATCTGCCGAAGCGAGGCGGACATGGCTGATCTCGGGGCATGGCTCGGGCGCTGCCCGCTGGTTGCGATTCTGCGCGGCATCCGCCCGGAGGAGGCGGAGGCGGCTGGCGCCGCGCTCATCGAGGCCGGCTTCGCCATCATCGAGGTGCCGCTCAACTCGCCGCAGCCGCTCGCCAGCGTCGAGCGCCTCGCGCACCGCTTCGGCGCGGCGGCGCTCATCGGCGCGGGGACGGTGACGTCGGAACGGCAGGTGGGGGAGGTCGTCTCGGCTGGCGGCCGCCTCATCGTCATGCCGCATGGCGACACCGCCATCATCCGGCGCGCCAAGGCGGCGAAGCTTTCCTGCCTTCCCGGCATCGCGACGCCGACCGAGGGCTTCGCGGCGATCGCCGCCGGCGCCGATGCGCTGAAGCTGTTCCCGGCGGAAGCCAATCCGCCGCCCGTTCTGAAGGCGATGAAGGCGATCTTGCCGCCGAAGGTTCCGATCCTGCCGGTCGGCGGCATCACGCCCGCCAGCATGGCGGCCTACCGCGCTGCGGGCGCCGCCGGCTTCGGCCTCGGCTCGGCGCTCTACAAGCCCGGGATGAGCGCCGGCGAAATCGGCGCCAACGCCGCCCGCTTCATCGCCGCGCTGCGCGCAGCCGCGTCGTGAGGTAGGCAAAGTCCCCCGCTTTTGCGGGGGACAAGGCTCCCGCCGGAACGCAGGACAGGGGGACGGAGGAAGGCTCAGAGCACCTTCAGGATGGCTTCGGCGCTCGAAACCTCGAAGGCTCCCGGATTCTCGACATTCAGCGTTTTGACGATGCCGTTGTCGACGACCATCGCATAGCGCTTGGAGCGGATGCCGAGCCCGTTCGCGCGCGCGTCGAGCTCGAGATCGACGGCCTTGGTGAACTCGCCATTGCCGTCGGCCAGCATCATGACCTTGCCCTCGGCCTTCTGGTCCTTGCCCCAGGCGCCCATGACGAAGGCGTCGTTGACCGAGAGGCAGGCGATGGTGTCGACGCCCTTCTTCTTGATCTCCTCGGCGTGCTGGACGAAGCCCGGCACGTGCTTGGCCGAGCAGGTCGGGGTGAAGGCGCCGGGGAGGGCGAACAGCACCACCTTCTTGCCCTTGAAGAGCTCGTCGGTCGTGATGTCCTTCACGCCCTCGGGCGTCATGTGCTTCAGCTTCACCGACGGAATCTTGTCGCCCACCTTGATGGTCATGGCTTCTTCCTCTCTCTTGCGTTGTCGTTGCGATCACCGGTGCGTGCAGGGCGCCACCATAATCGGTCGCAGGGCGAAAATCACCCTCCCTTGCCGCTCGGCGACGCGCGGGCAGACGCCCGGGCTGGGCCGCTGGCGGTGCCGGCCGGCGCCGCCTTCGCCAGCGCATCGAGCACGGTGCCGGCGGTCAGAATCTCGGGCAGCGCCTCGCCCTGCGGCATCGCCGGGCCGAAGACGGCGTAGAACGGAATGCCATAGCGCCCGTAGCCGCGCAAGAAGGCCTCGATGCGCGCGTCCGGGCGCGTCCAGTCCGCACGCATGGCGACGACGGCGCGATCCGAAAGCCGGCGCAGCACCGGCGCCGAGCCGAGGACGAGGCGCTCATTGACCTTGCAGTTGACGCACCAATCGGCGGTGACGTCGACGAAGACGGTCTTGCCCTCGGCGACGAGGCGATCGATCGCGCCGCGATCGAAGGGTCGCCACAACCCGCCAGTCGCCGCCTCCGGCGCCGCCGGGGTCGGCAGCGCCGCGGGCAGCAGGAAGGCCGCGGCGAGCGCCGCCGCGGCGCCGGACCGCCGCAGCCACGGCTGGGCGACGCCGCGCAGAAGCAGCGCGGCGACGAGAACGGCCGCGGCGACGACGAGCGCCGCGGTGGCCGAGGCGACGGCGGCAAGGACCCAAAGGAGCCAGAGCGCGGTCAGCGCGAGGAGCGCCGCCAGCACGCGGCGCAGCACCAGCATCCACCGGCCCGGGCGCGGCAACAGCGCGGCAATGCCCGGAACAGCGGCGACGGCGAGGTAGGGCAGCGCGAGGCCGAGGCCGAGCGCCGCAAAAATCGCGAAGATATCGAGCGGACCCCCGGCGAGAGCGAAGCCGATCGCGGTGCCGAGATAAGGCGCCGAGCAGGGGGTGGCGAGCAAGGTGGCGAAGACGCCGGCGGCGAAATCGCCGAGCGGTCCGGCGCGGCTTGCGCCGCCAGCGCCGAGCGCGCCCAGCCAGCCCGGAAGCGGGACCTCGAACCAGCCCGCGAGATTGGCGGCGAAGAGGCCGACCAGGATCGTCATGAAGGTGAGGAAGGCCGGCTGCTGGAACTGGATGCCCCAACCGATGGCGAGGCCCGCCGCCTTGAGGCCGGCGAGCGCCGCGGCGAGCGCGAGGAAGGCCGCGAGAACGCCGGCGGCGCTCGCCAGAAAGCCGCGGCGAATGCGGCGCCGCGAGGCGCCGGCATGGGCGGTGACCGTCAGCAGCTTCAGCGACAGGACGGGCAGCACGCAGGGCATGAAATTGAGGATGAAGCCGCCGATGAGGGCGAGGCCCAGCACCGCTGCGAGGCGGAGCGGCGCGCGCGGCGGCGGGCCCTTGAGGGGAGTCACCGTTGCCTCCAGGGCGCGGTCGCCGTCGACGATGGTGACGCGCAGCTTCTGCCCGAGCAGCGCCGCGATCGCCGCCGGATCGCCGGTCAGCGGCAGGGCGAGCGTGGCCGACCGCCCGTCCGCCGCCCGCTCGATGGCGGGCGCGCCGAAGCCGATGCCAGGCGCCCCTTCGATGAAGGCGTCGGGGCTGCCGAGAGTCTCCGCCGCGGCGAGGTCGAGATCGAGCCGGGGCGCCGGGCCCGTTGAAAGGCGCGCGCCGTCGAGGCGCAGACCGCCCGCCGTCGCCGCGCTCGGCACGCGCGCCGCGTATTGCGCGATGAGCTCGGCATGCCCGCCGCCGGGCGCAGCGGCGCCGGCGCCGCCCGCCGGCAGGTCGAGCGTCAGCACTGCCTCGTAGGGAATGCAAATATCCTTGCAGGTGAGGTATTTGAGGGCGGCGTTGAGGGCGAGCGGGGCGCCGCGATCGGCGAGCCTCGCGGTGATCGGCAGGACGACCGCATCCTCATAGCCGATCGTCTCGAGATTATAGGCGGTGAAACGCCGTGGCGCCGGCCAGGCGATTGCCGCCGAGGCGAGGTTGCGCGAGCCTGTCCAGTCGATCTCGGGCGGCAGGCCGGCATCGCCCGGCGAGCGCCAATAGACCTTCCACCCGGGCGCGAGGCGGAATTCGAGGCCGAGGCGGGCGATTCCGGAGGCATCGAGGACAGGCGCCGCGGCGATCAGCCTCACCTTGCCCTGATCGGTCACGAACCAGGCGGAGGCCGCCGGATCATCGGCGGCCCGCGCGAGGGTGCCCGGCGCACAGGCAAAGGCGAAGACGAGCGCCGCGCCCAGCGCCCGAAAGCGGCTCGCGCCGCCCCGCCTCTTCAGCAACTCGCTACCCATGCCGCTACAAGATAGGCATTAACGCCGCGCATGTTGCTTCCGTTCACGAAATCGTCAATCCGGGAGAAGGTCGCAGCGGATGAAACCCTTCTGCCCTTGCGCGGTCATCGCCCGCCGTTTATCTCAAGGATCGCTGGAGGGAAGGTGCGTTGAGCTCGCTCGCGGGTCAACTCCTAGTAGCCATGCCGCATATGCAGGACCACCGGTTCGTGCGCTCGGTGATCTATCTCTGCGCGCACAACCAGACCGCGTCCATGGGCCTCGTCATCAACAAGCTGATCGGCTCGCTGACCCTGAGCGAGCTGCTGCAGCAGCTCGACATCCCCGCGAACGGGCTCATCGGCACGCCGCGCGTCCATTTCGGCGGGCCGGTGCAGCAGGAGCGCGGCTTCGTCCTGCACTCGGCCGATTACAGCGAGAAGGAAACCATGGTCGTCGGCGACAATCTGGCGCTGACGGCGACCCCCGACATTCTACGCGCCATCGGCCGCGGCGAGGGGCCGCGCAAGAGCTTTCTCGCTCTCGGCTACGCCGGCTGGGGTCCGGGCCAGCTCGATATCGAGCTGCAACAGAACAGCTGGCTCAACGCGCCCGCCGACGAAGATCTCCTCTTCGACAACGATCTCGATTCGAAGTGGCAGCGGGCGCTCGCCAAGCTCGGGGTCGATCTCTCGATGCTCTCCTCGGATGCCGGGCACGCCTGAGCGGTGACCGCGCTCAGAAGCGGCCCGCTCTGGGCATGGCTGGATTGTTTGCGGCATCGATGGGCGCCGCACTGGCAGGGCGGTGCCGCGGTCGCTAATAGCGACACGACCGGTAAATAGCCTACAACGCGATGCGTGTCTCGATCGCGTCAAAGGGAGCTGACACGCCAGTTCCCTCGGCGGCTCGCTCCAAAAGACCCGCCTCGGCCAGAGCCTCAACATCGTCGTGGACGCGCCTGTAGTCTCTATCGAGCGCTTGGGCGAGTGCGCGAATTGACGCGGCTGGATGTTTGTGTACGTAGCGCAGCAGTTCCAGCCGGCGAGGGGTCAACACCTTGGCCAGCGTCTCAAACGAGTCGAAGGTGAGGTGATATTCCCTGACCTGCTCGCCCTTTTGATCTCGACGCACCGCGTCTTTAACGCGCTCGCCGATGGTTTCGAGCCTGTCACCAACATGTATCTTCAGCTTGCTCACGGCTCACCTCCTGCCTTTCGAACCTCGGCGAAGAAATCTGCTAATAGCTGGTCAAGGCTTCTGAACGTGTACGGCTTCTCGGTTCCCGCTATGTGCATGTGTCGCCTTTGCCCGGCTCGTTGTCGAATCCCACAAGTCGGACACCCGGTCGCCCCGTAAAACATCGAATATTTGTATTCGTGCCGCGAGGGCTTCACTGGGTCAGGGACGCGCCACATCTTGATCTCTAGAATGCCGCCGGACGCATCGATCCGGCGCTCATGAACGATCAGGGTTGCCTTGGCCATTTCGCCAGTATGTCATGTATTGACATATGCTGGCAGATGCCATACGCGAACCTCGGAGGGTTTTGGGGCAGGGCGCTACCAAGTGCTAATAACGGGTAATGTCCTTGCTGGCACGCAGCCTCTCATGAGCGCATGAGCAATGACCCGATGACCGCGCGCGCCGATACCGCCGCCTATGTCGATCTCGCGAGCGGCGAGAGCTATCCCCTGGACCGGCCGCGCTGGCGCTCGGAGAGCGGCCATCCGCTCATGATCTCGCCGCTGCCCGGCATCGGGCGCGGCGACATCGACCGGAGCCGGCGCTCGCTGTGGCGCTATGCCGCGGCGCTGCCGCTCGCGGTGCGCAACCCGGTCTCGCTCGGCGAAGGGATGACGCCACTCGTCCGGCGCGCCTGGCGCGGCGTCCAGGCGCTCTTCAAGCTCGACTATCTGATGCCGACGGGGAGCTTCAAGGACCGCGGCGCCTCGGTGATGATCTCGGTGTTGCGCCAGCAGGGCGTGGAGCGCGTCCTCGAGGACAGCTCGGGCAATGGCGGCGCCGCCATCGCCGGCTACGCCGCCGCGGCCGGGATCGGCGCCAAGATCCTGGTGCCGGCGGCAACGCAGCCCGGCAAGACGGTGCAGATGCGCGCCTACGGCGCCGAGGTCGAGCTCGTCCCGGGAACGCGCCAGGACACCGCCGAGGAAGCGCTGCGCCAGGCCGAGCGCATCTTCTATGCGAGCCACAATTGGCAGGCTTTCTTCCTGCAAGGCACCAAGACGCTCGCCTACGAGCTGTGGGAGGAGCTGGGCTTCCGCGCGCCCGACAACGTCATCGTGCCGCTCGGCGCCGGCAGCAACGTGCTCGGCTGCGACATCGGCTTCTGCGAGCTGCTGCGCCATGGCGAGATCGGCCGCCTGCCGCGCCTCTTCGGTGTCCAGCCGGCAAATTGCGCGTCCATCCATGCGAGCTTCGTGCGCGGCACCGACGAGCCGGTGCCAGTCGCGATCGCGCCCACCATCGCCGAGGGCACGGCGATCGCCAAGCCCGTGCGGCTGCGCGAAGTGCTGGGGGCGCTGCGCCGCTCGGGCGGCGCCACGGTGACGGTGAGCGAGGACGAGATCATCGCCGCCTTCCGCGAGCTGGCGGCGGCCGGCCTCTATGTCGAGCCGACCTCCGCCGGCACGGCGGCCGCGCTCTCGAAACTCGTGGTCGAAGGGACGATCCGCGCCGAGGAGACGACCGTCCTCCTCCTCACCGGCAGCGGCCTTAAGGCGACGCGGCGCATCGGCGAGCTGCTGGGCGCCGGATAGACGTGATACGCCGCGCCCGTGGCGCGCCCCTCACCCAGCTCCAGGTAAGGCTCGGCGCTGCCTCGCCAACCCTTTGCAACCCTCTCCCCCGGAGGGGGAGAGGGCAGGGTGAGGGGGAGTCACTCAGAGTATGCCGCTGGGACTGCGGATGTCTCAATGCCGAGGGCACAGAACTGATCTTGTGCGCCCTCCGCGCTGAAGTCGTTCACCCCGCCGCGCGGTTCGTGCCGAAGCCTTCCTGCTGTCCCAGCACCGCCATCGGCAATTTGAGGCTCTCCTGCCAGAGCAGCGATTCCATGGCGATGTTGAGCGGCTGGTCCTGCACCGTCAGCTCGTAGACATGCTCGTCATAGGAGGCGTGGTTGTGGACGGCCCAGCCCGGCGCCGAGAGCATGAGGTCGCCCGCCTTCCATTCCAGCACCTCGCCCTCGACGGTCGAGCGGCCGCGCCCGTGGAAATAATAGTTGATCGCCGCCGAAGTATGGCGGTGCGGGCGGTCCACGATGCGCGGCGGGCGGATCGTCATCGTCGCGAAGAAATTGGGGGTCGTGCCGTTGGTGCGGCCGGTCATCGGATTGTAGAGGAGATAGAGGCGGCGACCGACATAGTCCTTGCCGAGGGCTTCGAGCTTGTCGAGATGCGCCTTCACCTCGGCCCAGGGCCAGTGCAGCGCCTTCGATTCGACGGCGGGCGGGTTGATGAGCGTCTCGTAGGGCATGAGGAAGGCGCCCTCGGCGTTGAGCTGGAAGGTGCCGAAGGGGCTCTTGCGGCGCTTGCGGTCCTCTTCGGACATGGTCTCCGGCGCCACCTTCTCGACCGGCTTCGGGTCCTCCTCGACGTAATGGATGTTCAACTTTTCAAGGAGCGCCGCATTCGAGTAGGTGAGGCGCGCCTGGATCTGGCTCGTGTCGTTGCCGTGCCAATAGATCATCATCGACGGCGTGTTCCAGACGTCGTAGAGCGCGACGTCGCGGCGTCGCCCATTGATGACGCTGTGCCCGGCGCCGCGAATGACGAAGTTGATCTGCGTCGAGTTCTGCCGATACGGGAGGGTGCGCTCGCCCGGCAGCAGCACTTCGAGCGCGACCTCGATGCCGGGCGCGAGGCCGTTGCCCGCATCGGCCTGCGGATGGGCGATGAGGGAGCGGCGGCGGCCATTCCGCGGACGCGGCAGCGAAGCCAGGCGCTCGATCTCGGCATCGATCGCCTCCTTCGGGATGACGATCGACGGCCAGAGGGCGATCGGCTCCGGCGCCGCGCCGGTGCGATCGATGAAGCGGTGTTGCGGCATCGAGATCCTCCGCCGGTTTGGCTTCCAGCATAGTCGAGCGGCTGAGGCCGCGCATCAAGGTTGGGCTTTGCATCATAGTGATGCAATATCTTGCAATATGCTGCAGCAAGCGCCATATTGCTGCCATGGCTCGAAGTTACAAGGCGCTGACCCTCCGGCTCGATGCGGGGCGCTTCGAGCGTTTGGCGGCGCTCGCCGCCGCCGAGAACCGGACGCCGACCAACTATGTGGAGACGCTGGTCCTCCGCGATCTCGCGGCGAAGGACGAGGCGCGCCGTGTCATTTCCGTCTATGCCGCTCCCGAGGCGGCGGAGCTGACGCCTGGCCCCCTCGGGCGCGGTGCCGAGGAACCGGAAGAGCGTTACGAGCAGCGCAAGGCGCTCGTTGCGGAGCTCCTGTCCATTCCCGACCCGGAATGAGGCTCACGCCCGCGTGCTTGCCGAGGGCGCGTTCGTCAAGGTTTTGTTTCCGACAGCCGAACAGCCGCGGCGCCCCGGGCTCCTCCATATCGGCTATTGCCTCGCCGTCGCGCCGCCACTGGCGCTGGTCGCCTATACCTCGTCCCGCTCCTGGCCAGCAGACGTACCGCTTCCGCTGGGTGTCCGCGTCTTCGGCCGCGACGAAGCGGCGCGCCTCAACCAAAGGCCGTTCGTCCTTTACCTCAAGCGCATCGCGAAACTGCCGATGACGGCGCGGTGGTTTCCGGAAATGCACGAGCCTAGCGCCGGCATCGTCGCCGTCGCGCCACTGCCGCTGCGCGACGAGCTTCTGGACATCGTGCGCGAGTTGCTGCGCCGCCGCAGGGAAGCGATTCGACGATTCGGCTCATAGTTGGCCCGCTCCCGGCGCTCTTCGTGCTATTCTCGCGCCATGAGCTATTTCGCGCCGCCGCAGGACATTCCGACAACGGTCTTCACGCGCCTTCCCGACCGCTTCCGCAAACCGGTGCGGACGGCCTGGGCCGATGCCAACCGCGGCGGCGAGGCAATCCACTCCTTCCTCGAAGGGCCGTCCTTCGACCGCGCCGGCAATCTCTGGGTCACCGACATTCCGCACGGCCGCATCTTCCGCATCTCGACCCAGGGCGAGTGGACGCTCGTCAGCGAATATGACGGCTGGCCGAACGGCCTCAAGATCGCCCGCGACGGCACGATCTTCATCACCGACTACCGCAACGGCCTCATGCGCCTCGATCCGGCGACGGGCCGCGTCGAGGAGGTGCTGGGTCATATCCGCAGCGAGGGCTTCAAGGGGCTGAACGACCTCGTCATCGCCCGCAATGGCGACATCTATTTCACCGACCAGGGCCAGACCGGCATGCAGGATCCGACGGGGCGGGTCTATCGTCTTGCCGCCGATGGCCGCCTCGAATGCCTCATCGCGACGGGGCCGAGCCCCAACGGCATCGTGCTCGACCGCGCCGAGCGCCACCTCTACGTCGCGATGACCCGCGCCGGCCAGGTCTGGCGCATGGCGGTGACGCGCGATGCCGGCGTCTCCAAGGCGAATGTCTTCGCGCAGATTCCGGCGGGAATCGCCGGCCCGGACGGGCTCGCCATGGACGAGGAGGACGCCCTCGCCATCTGCGATCCGGGCCGCGGCTCGGTTTGGGTCGTGGACCGCCTCGGCGAGCCGCGCTGGCGCATCCGCTCCTGCGCCGGCCTCGCGACCACAAACCTCGCCTATGGCGGCGCCGACCGCCGCTCGCTCTTCATCACCGAATCGGCGAGCGGCAGCGTGCTCCGCGCCGAGATGAGGGTGGCCGGCCGCGCCATGGTCTCGCATGACGAGGCGTGAGCCACCACCTCGCCTCAAGCGCGCATGACGGCGTCCTCGCCACGAAAAAACCGAATTCGCGTGTCCTTTTGAAGGCCATGCGTGCCGCGACCGGAAGCGCCGCCGAGATATGCTATCTTCCGCGCCATGACAGCTCCGGGCGCGGCATGGGAAACCCTGGCGTGAGGGCGGCGCCGGGCGGATGGCGAGGCTCGGGCCATGGCTAGCCGCCGAAACTTCGACCTCCGCCTCGACCCCGAGGATCGCCTGCCCGTGGCCGGCAAGGCGGCGAAGCCGACGGAGCGGTCGGGGCGCGGTCGCGCCGCGCCACCCAAGAAGCCCGGCGGCGGCTGGCGGCGGCGGCTCGCCTGGGCGGCGCTGCGCTGGTCGCTGGTCCTCGGCATCTGGGGCGCCGTCATTTTCGGCGGCATGATCGCCTATTTCGCCCTCACCCTACCCGAGACCGGCGACTTCAAGACGGCGATGCGGCGGCCGAGCGTGACCCTGCTGGCGGCGGACGGCTCGCTGCTCGCCACCTATGGCGATCTCTTCGGCGAGCCGGTCAAGCTGCGCGAAATGTCGAAATACCTGCCGGAGGCCGTGATCGCCACCGAGGACCGGCGCTTCTACAGCCATTTCGGTCTCGACCTCGTCGGGCTCTTGCGCGCCGCCTTCATCGATTTGCGCGCGGGGCATGTCGTCCAGGGCGGCAGCACGATCACCCAGCAGCTCGCGAAGAACCTCTTTCTCACGCCCGACCGGACCTGGCGCCGCAAGATCCAGGAGATGCTGCTCGCGCTCTGGCTCGAGCGCAAATTCACCAAGGACCAGCTCCTCGAAATCTATTTGAACCGCGTCTATCTCGGCGCCGGCACCTATGGCGTCGACGCGGCGGCACACCGCTATTTCGACAAATCCGCGCGGCAGCTCACGCTCTATGAATCCGCCGTCATCGCCGGGCTCTTGAAGGCGCCGACGCGCTTCAGCCCGGCGCAAAATCGCGAGCGCGCCGCGGGGCGCGCCGAGCAGGTCCTGGCCAATATGGTCGATGCCGGCTTCATCCGGCAGGACGAGGCGGAGGCCGCGGCGCGGCAATCGACGCAGCTTGCCGCCGTCACCTCGAACCACGCGGGGAGCCGCTACTTCGCCGACTGGATCGTCGAGCAGCTTGCCGATTTCGGCGGCCTCGAAAATCAGGATCTGACCGTCAAGACGACCTTCGATCCGCGCCTCCAGGCGGCGGCGGAGGCGGCCGTCACCGACACGCTGAAGCGCGACGGCGCGAAATTCGCCGTGAGCCAGGGCGCCCTCGTCGCCATGAGCCATGACGGCGCGGTACGCGCCATCGTCGGCGGCCGCGATTACGGCGGCAGCCAGTTCAACCGAGCGACGCAAGCCCTGCGCCAGCCCGGCTCCTCCTTCAAGGCCTTCGTCTACCTCGCCGGGCTCGAAGCCGGGTTGACGCCCAACGATCGCATGGTCGACGCGCCCTTCACCGTCGGCAAATGGACGCCGCACAACTACACGCACCGCTATCTCGGTCCCGTCACGCTCGCCGAGGCCTTCGCGCAATCGATCAACACGGTCGCCGTCCAGGTCGAGATGCGCGCCGGCATTCCGCGCGTCATCGCCGCCGCGCACCGCCTCGGCATCACCGAGGAGCTCGCCAATGATGCGAGCCTCGCCCTCGGCACCAGCGAGGTCAGCCTCATCGACCTCACCGCCGCCTATGCCGCCTTCGCCAATGGCGGCATCGGCGCCTGGCCCTACGGCATCGAAGAGGTGCGCGGGCGCGACGGCCGCATTCTCTTCCAGCGCAACGGCTCGGGGCCGGGCCGCGTCATCGCGCCCGAGATCGAGGCCGAGATGACGCAGCTCATGGAGGGCGTCCTCGTCGGCCGCGGCTCGGGACGCGCGGCGGCGCTCGATCGGCCGGCCGCCGGCAAGACCGGGACCACATCAGACTATCGCGACGCGCTCTTCATCGGCTTCACCGCCGACCTCGTCGCCGGCGTCTGGTTCGGCAACGACGACAATCAGCCCATGAACAAGGTGACGGGCGGCAGCCTGCCGGCGCAGACCTGGCATGCCTTCATGATGGAGGCGGAAAAAGGCCTGCCGCCCCGGCCGCTGCCAGGATCGCTGCTGCCGGCCGGGCCGGCGGTGGCCTCGGCGCCCGCCTCGCACCTGCCGAGCTGGTTCGAGGCGCTGTTCGGCGGCGCCTCGCATGCGGCGCCGAGCCTCGCCCGCAACGGCCCTGCCGCGCCGCCTTCGGCCTACGCGCCGCCCGCCCGCGAAACGCCCTGAGCGGCCGCACTTTCGCTGCGGTGCCCCCCTCCCCATCTCTCGATGGAGGCGGGACAGGGCGAAACGGAAGACGCATGGCGGAGCTGCGGCACGGGGCGGCGGTAGAAACGGCGCGGCTGCCGGATGGCACGGCCATTCGCCTGCGCGACATCGCACCCGGCGACGAGGGGCTCCTCCAGGAGCTCCTCCGCCGCATGTCGCCCGATGATGTGCGCCTGCGCTTCTTCGCGCCGATCCGCGAGCTGAGCCCGGCCCTCGCCTTCCGCTTGTCGCATCCCGATCCCGGGCGCGAGATCGCCATCGCCGCCTTGCCCGAGACGGGCGCCGATTTCCTCGGCGTCGCCCGTCTCTTCGCCGACGAGACGCGGCGGCGCGGCGAATATGCGCTCGCCGTCCGCACCGACATGAAAGGCCGCGGCATCGGCTATCTGCTGTTGGGGCGCGTGCTCGCGCGCGCCAAGGCCATGGGCATGACGGAAGCGTGGGGCGACGTGCTGCGCGAGAACGAGACGATGCTGCAGATGGCGCGCGAGCACGGCTTTACCATCGAGGATCATCCGGAGGATGCGGCCCTGGCGCGCGTGCGGAAGCGCCTGTAGGGCCGTCCCTACCTCCGGGCGTCGAGCGCGTAGCCGGCCGAGCGCACGGTCCGCACGAGGTCGGACGCGGCCTCCTCGTTGAGCGCCTTGCGCAGGCGGCGGATATGAACGTCGACGGTGCGCGGCTCGACATAGACGTCGTGGCCCCAGACTTGGTCCAAGAGCTGCTCGCGCGAGAAGACGCGGCCCGGATGCTGCATCAAGAAGCGCAGCAGGCGGAATTCGGTCGGGCCGAGATGAATGGGGCGGCCGCCGCGCGTCACCCGGTGCTGCGCCAGATTCATCGCGACATCGGCAAAGCGCAGCACCTCCTCGCCCGCGGCGGGCCGGGCGCGACGCATGACGGCGCGCAGGCGGGCGATGAGCTCGCTCGGGCTGAAGGGCTTGACGATATAGTCGTCGGCGCCGCTGTCGAGGCCGCGCACGCGGTCGCCTTCCTCGCCGCGCGCCGTCAGCATGATGACCGGAAGCGAGCGCGAGTGCGGCGCGCGGCGGATGCGGCGGCATACCTCGATTCCCGAAACCAGCGGCAGCATCCAGTCGAGCAGCACGAGGTCGGGCTTGCGCTCGGCGATCTGCAGCAGCGCCTCCTCGCCGTCGCCGGCTTCGCAGACGGCGAAGCCTTCCTTCTCGAGGTTGTAGCGCAGCATGGTGACGAGCGCCGCCTCGTCCTCGACGATGAGGACGAGCGGCTTCATGCCGCGCTCCCGCCGTCGCCGGGCGTCGCGCGTGGCGGCGCGGCGGCGGCGCTCGCCTGGATCGACCGGTCCGCCTTTGGCCGCGCCTGGTCGAGCGGCGTGCCGTGGACGAGGAAATAGACTGTCTCGGCGATATTCGTTGCGTGGTCGCCGATGCGCTCGATGTTCTTCGCCATGAAGAGGAGATGGGTCGAGGGGGTGATGTTGCGCGGATCTTCCATCATGTAAGTGAGGAGCTCGCGGAAGAGCCCCGAATACATCTCGTCGAGCTCTTCATCGCGCGCCCAGACGGCGACGGCCTTCTCGGCGTCGCGCTGGACATAGGCGTCGATGACGTCGGTCGTCAGCTGCTGCGCGAATTTGACCATGCGCGGCAGGGCGTAGACCGGCTTCACCGGCGGCGCCTGGTTCAAGACGATCGAGCGCTTGGCGACGTTGGCGGCATAGTCGCAGATGCGTTCGAGATCGCTGGCGATGCGGAGTGCCGCCAGGATCTCGCGCAGGTCGCGCGCCATGGGCTGGCGCAGCGCGAGCAGGCGGACGGCGAGGCTGTCCACCTCGCGCTCCAGCCGGTCGACCACGGCGTCGCCCTCGACGACGCGGGAAGCGAGCTCGCTGTCGCGCTCGATGACGGCGCGGATCGCCGCGGCGAGCTGGCTCTCGGCGAGGCCGCCCATCTCAGTGATGGCGCTGGCGAGGCGCCGCAGCTCCTCGTCATAGCTCTTGATGATGTGCTCGGAGACCATGGCTCATTCTCCCGACAGCGCCGGCCCGCTCATCCGAAACGCCCGGTGATGTAGTCCTCGGTGCGCTTCTCGCGCGGCTTCGTGAAGATCGCCTCGGTCTCGTCGAACTCGACGAGCTCGCCCAGATACATGAAGGCGGTGAAATCCGAGCTGCGCGCCGCCTGCTGCATGTTGTGCGTGACGATGGCGATACAGTAGTCGGATTTCAATTCGGCGATCAGCTCCTCGATGCGCTGCGTCGAGATCGGATCGAGGGCCGAGGCCGGCTCATCGAGAAGCAGCACCTCGGGCTTGACGGCGATGGCGCGCGCGATGCAGAGGCGCTGCTGCTGGCCGCCCGAAAGGCTGAGCCCGCTCTGCCGCAGCTTGTCCTTGACCTCGTCCCAGAGCGCGGCGCGCCGCAGCGCCTCCTCGACGCGGTCGGCGAGCTCGCCCGTGCCGAGGCGCTCGTAGAGGCGGATGCCGAAGGCGATGTTGTCGAAGATCGACATCGGAAAGGGCGTCGGCTTCTGGAACACCATGCCGACCTTGGCGCGCAGCAGGTTGAGGTCCTGCCGCGGATCGAGAATGTTTTCGCCGTCGAGCAGGATCTCGCCCGTGGCCCGCTGCCCCGGATAAAGATCGTAGATGCGGTTCATCGTGCGCAGCAGGGTGGATTTGCCGCAGCCCGACGGGCCGATGAAGGCGGTCACCTGCTTGTCGTAGAGCGCGAGGCCGATGCGCTTCAGCGCGGCGAAATCGCGGTAGTAGAAGGAGAGATCGCGGATGACGATCTTCTCTTCGAGGACGCGGCGGGCGCCGGGCCGGGCCACGCGGGGCGGGAGCGCGGCGCGCGCGGCGGCGAGCGAAGTCTCGGCGTTCATCGGCTGGAGCTGCTCCGCGCGGCGATGAGGTGCGCCGCGATATTGAGGAGAAGGATGGTCGCGGTGATGAGCAGCGCGCCGCCCCAGGCGAGGCGCTGCCAATCGGCATAGGGGCTGAGCGCGAATTGGAAGATGACGACCGGCAGGTTCGCCATGGGCGCGTTCATGTCGGTGCTCCAGAACTGGTTGTTGAGCACGGTGAAGAGCAGCGGCGCCGTCTCGCCGGCGATGCGCGCCACCGCCAGCATGACGCCGGTCACCATGCCCTGCAGCGCGGCGCGGTAGGCGACAATGACGATGACCTTCCAGCGCGGCGCGCCGAGCGCCGCCGCCGCCTCGCGCAGCGCCGCCGGGACGAGGCCCAGCATGTCCTCGGTGGTGCGCAGCACGACGGGGATGGTGATGATGGCGAGCGCCGCGGCGCCCGCCCAGGCCGAGAAGTGGCCCATCGGCAGCACCATCACCGCGTAGATGAAGAGGCCGATGATGATGGAGGGTGCCGAGAGCAGAATGTCGTTCAAAAAGCGCAGCACCGCCGCGAGGCGGCTGCCGCGCCCGTATTCGGCGAGGAAGGTGCCGGCGAGAATGCCGGCCGGCGCGCCCGCCGCGGTGCCGACCAGCGTCAGGACGAGGCTGCCGGCGATGGCGTTGAGAAGGCCGCCCTTGCTGCCGGGCGGCGGCGTCATGCGCAGGAAGAGATCGGGTCCGAGCGCCGCGATGCCGTTGCGCAGCAGGGCGAAGAGAATGAGGGCGAGCCAGAGGATGCCGAGCGTCGTCGCCGCGACCGCGAGGCCGATGACGAAGGCGTTGCGCCGCCGGCGCCGGACGTAGAGCGCCGCCGACATCAGGCGCCGGCCCGTGCTTCGAGGCGGATCAGCATCAGCTTCGCGAGGGCGAGCACGATCGCGGTGATGATGAAGAGTATGAGGCCGAGGGCGATGAGGGAGGAGGTGTAGATGTCGCCGACCGCCTCGGTGAATTCATTGGCGAGCGCGGCCGAGATGGTCGTGCCCGGCTGGAGGAGCGAGGCCTGGATGCGATGCGCATTGCCGATGACGAAGGTGACCGCCATGGTCTCGCCGAGGGCGCGGCCCAGCCCCAGCATGATGCCGCCGAGGACGCCGGTCCGCGTATAGGGCAGGACCACGCGCCAGACGACCTCGAAGGTGGTGGCGCCGATGCCGTATGCGGATTCGCGCAGGATCGCCGGCACGGTCGCGAAGACGTCGCGCATGACGGCGGTGATGAAGGGCAGCACCATGATGGCGAGGATGAGGCCGGCGGTGAGAAGGCCGATCCCGAGCGGCGGCCCGGCGAAGAGCGCGCCGATCCCGGGCAGCGCGCCCAAACTCGCGATGATCGCCGGCTCGAGGTGCGCCTGCAGGAAGGGAGCGAAGACGAAGAGCCCCCAGATGCCGTAGATGATGCTGGGAATGGCGGCGAGGAGCTCGATCATCGTGCCGAGCGGCCGCTTCAGCCAAGCCGGGCAGAGCTCGGTGATGAAGAGCGCGATGCCGAAGGCGAGCGGGATGGCGACGAGCATGGCGATCGCCGAGGTGACGAGGGTGCCGTAGATGGGCGCCGCCGCGCCGAAATTCTCCTTGACCGGATTCCAGGCTGCGCTCGCGAGGAAGGGCAGGCCGAACTTCGCCAGCGCCGGCAGCGCGCCCCGCGCCAAGGCGGCGACGATGCCGCCGAGGATGACGAGAACGAGCAGCGCGAAGGCGCTCGTCAGGGCGCGGAAGGCGGGATCGCCGAAGCGGCCGAGGCGGGGCTTGCGGAGCGCGGGGAGGATGGCAGCGGTCAAGATCGTCTCGTCAACTTCCGAATGGGCGGCGGTGACCCTCGCCCCTCACCTTCCCATTGCTTCGCAAAGGGCTCCTTCCTCTCCCCTCTCCCCGGCGGAGAGAG